>JAEEGL014908842.1_pt1 | contig 13377 bp, 8 predicted proteins | sample 9134231 | NCBI WGS metagenome assembly JAEEGL01 (sample SAMN16246548, study PRJNA631951) | gut metagenome | biome: gut microbiome; feature: rumen; material: fiber-attached | host: Bos | place: Iran: Karaj | collected 2018-10 | reverse complement strand
TGGAGAAGTGGAACTTCTATAATTTGAATTCTCAGAGCCAAATAGGAAGTACAACAAAAGTATTTAATAATGGATTAAAGAAAGTGGATGGGACAAGTGATCCAACATTAAATAATGTAGATTTCGCTTATGATGAAGCATCTAAACGTATCTATGCGATTAGAGATAATCATCCTAACGCCACTTTATATCCGGATGTCGCGACGAATGCACAAATCCTTTATGTTGAACCACATAAGAGTGATACCTCTATAGGAGGTAACTTATATAAGTTTGGAACTTGGAAATTAGTGAAAGAACTCAATAAAGCTTCTACTGATTTAGATAGAAACCATAACTGTTGTTTGGTGAGGGATGAATATGGACATTTAAATAATCCTAGTGAGATTGAATGTATCATCACCGATGGTTATGAAAATAGTGGAAATAACTGGTGGCAAGCCTTATCGACATATCGTTTATATTCATATAAAGTCACTGTTAATACGATGAATAACGACTATATGTTAGATGTCGGTGCGAATATCACTTATAACTACACAGAAGTTCTTGATGTTCCGGCGTTTAGGATAATGCCACAAAACCAAGACTTCTCTAGTGGCAACGCAATCGCTATTAGAATTAGAGAAAATCACGGCACTGATACTCCAATTAGAATTAGTTTTAACTGTACATCTAATTATCGTAAACGCGCTTTAATCAATGAAGATGAATCCAAGAAATATTACTTAGTGAACTTAGATGGAACATATCAAGAATATCCATATCGCACTTGGGATGGAGATGTTTGGTTAAAAAACCATTTTGATGGTTACTTAGTAATGTTAAAAGATGATCAAGTGACAGATACTACCTATGGTAATGAAGGAACATTTACATGGAGTTCAATATATGCGACTTATTTTGCCTTAGAAACTCATTATGATTCTTATGCGGATTACGATATCGGTGATATGTATACATGTACATTTGATAGTGGTCTATCATTAGTTAGACCCCTACTTCAATGTGGCTTAGTGAGTGAAGCAAATACCTCTAATACATTTGTATTAGATTATCTAGGCGAAGGCAGAATTAACATTAATCGTAATAACCCCACATTTATTAGTGTGGTAGAACTTGTTGATAAGGTTTTAAATATCAATCCTTGTTCTGATTCTTCAACAACTGGATATAAAGCCTATCCATCTTTATCAAGTTCTTATCAGACCATTAGTCTAAATGGCACGATGTTAGATTATTTTAATAGCGTAGAAGTTTATGATTATGTCTCTGGAGATACAGGACATATCGGCAATATGACTAATAAAGTTTCTATATCCGATAAGTTAGCTTATATCGGCCAAAGATATAGTGGTGGAGCAAGTACAAACACCGTAAAGATGGTGAATACACCAACGATTTTGGTGGTGATTATTGCCGTTTCTATTACTGCAACTTGTCTATTTGCCTATATCCTTATTAATAAAAAGAAACGTAAATAAGTTAAATAATTAGATTTATGACCCCGTCTTTTGATGGGGTTTTTTCTTTTTATTGAAAATGTTGATTTAATGCATTTATGCATATAAAATATAGTTAGTAAAACGATTTAGTAGGTACAAATTATGGCCAAACTATCTTTGCAACATATTTATAAAATTTACGACAATGGGACAAAAGCCGTAAATGATTTTAATTTAGATATCGGTGACAATGAATTTGTCGTCTTTGTCGGACCATCTGGATGTGGTAAATCCACAACGCTTAGAATGATCGCTGGTTTAGAAGATATTACCGCGGGTGATTTTTATATTGATGGACAGCTCGCTAATCAACTAGAACCAAAAGATAGAGATATGGCGATGGTGTTTCAAAACTATGCCTTATATCCACATATGACTGTTTTTGAGAATATGGCTTTTGGTTTAAGAATTAGACATATTCCTAAAGAAGAGATTCGACAGAGAGTTAATGAAGCCGCGCAGATTCTTGATATCGCTAATCAACTTGATAAAAAGCCAAAGGCAATGTCTGGTGGTCAAAAACAGCGTGTCGCTTTAGGTAGAGCGATAGTGAGAAAACCGAAAGTCTTTTTACTTGATGAACCATTATCTAACTTAGACGCAAAATTACGTTCATCAATGAGAAGTGAAATTATTCGATTACATAACGTATTAGATACGACATTCATTTATGTGACCCATGACCAAGTGGAAGCCATGACTATGGGTAGTAAGATTGTTGTTATGAAAGATGGGGTTATTCAACAAGTTGACACCCCAATGAACTTATACGATTATCCAAGCAATATCTTTGTCGCTGGATTTATCGGTACCCCTCAGATGAACTTCCTAGATGGAGAATTATCTTTAGATAAGAGCGGTGATATTAATATCAAGATTGGTGAAGAAACTATCTCTTGTCCAAGAGAATGTTTTGCTAAACTTGATTTACTTAATGTCTATGAACATAAAAAAGTGAAAGTGGGTATTAGACCAGAGCACTTATTTATCTCTAAAGATAATAAGAACACGATTGGTGCGACGATTAATATCGTAGAAGCTCTCGGCAATGACTCAAATATTATTTCCGAAACTAAAGATGGCACGAAGATTGTCTTAAAGATATTAAGAAACGACGCCTTAATGGTGGGCAACTCTATCAATATCGGTTTTGATGTAAATAAGATTCATTTATTTGATGTGGAAAGCGAAGCTTCTTTATTACCGCGTATTCCAAGACAATTCACCTTAAAGGCGAAAGTGGAAAAAGGTGCTTTGTCCTTTATGGGATTAAAGATGCCATTAGGAGAGGCCTTACTTAAACCATTAGAGGGTGTCAAAGAATGTTATGTTTCTTTAAAAGATACCTCAATTATGGAAGGCAAAGATTTATCTTTACCAATTATTAATAAAGAACAAATTAATGGTAAATGGTTAAATACATTAGGTAACAAAGAAGAAAAAATATTTGTTGTGAGCGATGAATATATCTATGGGGATAAATACGAATTCTCCATTAAGCAAGAAGAATTATCTATTTTAGATAAAGATTTGAATTTAGTTTTAGTCACCCCAATTATCAAAGATAACATCATCAGCGGAAAGCTTATTCCTAGTAAACGTGTCATGACTTTTTCTAAAGGCACGATGGTGGGTTTAAAAGAACAACAAAGACAAATTGAAGATGCAAAGGCAAATAATTTAAAAGAACCAGTCTTTAAAAAGAAGAACAAAAAGATGTTCACCTATCATCTATTAGGAAAAGACTTTATTCCTTATGAAGATGATGCGGTTAAGGTTTATTCCTTACTAGGTAAAAAGTTCTATTTACATGATATTAACTTCTCTATCTCTAACGATTCCTTTAAGTTTTCTAATGAAGGTATAGAGGGGAAGATTATTCAAATATATAACTATGGACAATCTAAATATTATTTAGTGAGTGTTAAAAATGAAGAAGGTGTCGTTTCCTTAATCATCCGCGGAGATGAAGTGGAAAGAAGCATTGATGAAACTGTTTATTTAGATGTTGATCCTCAAGATATCAGTGTGTTTGATGTTAACTTTGGAGTGAAGATTTCATGAGTAAAGTGACGATTAAAGATGTCGCAAAAGCCGCGAATGTATCGATTACCACGGTCAGTCTAGTTTTAAACGATAAAGCGGACAATATCTCTAAAGATACAGTGGAGTCGGTGAAAAGGGTTTGTAAAGAACTCCATTTTGAACGTAACTATATCGCTTCTTCTTTGAAGAGCAAGACCACGAAAACTATTGGTTTAATTCTTCCAGAAATAAATAATGGTTATTATTCTCGTATCGCTTCTTGTATTGATTCTCTTTTAAGAGAAAAGGATTACACATTATTAACTGCGATATCTAATAACGACTTTGAAAGAGAAATTCTCTTATTTAAACAGATGGAGAATAGACGTGTTGATTATTTATTAATCCTCCCATCATCTACATCTTTGTCTAAGAAAAATGCTTCTAAGTTAAAAAAAGCCCTAGATGATATCTCTATTGATTTTGTCATATTAGATAGACAAACCAAGTTTAATTGTTATACGGAAATCGTTAACGATGATATATATGGTGCCTCTTTAGCGGTGGAATATCTCATCAATAAAGGACATAGGCGCATCGCTTGTATCACCGGACCAGAAGATGTTTCTTCTAGCGATGATCGTTTGCTAGGTTATAAAAACACCTTAAAGAAACATAACATTCTTTTTGATGAATCTTTGATTTATATCGGGGATTACACTTTTGAAAAAGCTCGTGAGATATCTAAAGATATTATTAAAAGAGATGATATCGATGCGGTATTCGCTTTTAACGATTTAAGCGCTTATGCGGTCTATGATGTTTATACCGAAAACGATAAAAAGATTGGTAGAGACCTCTCTCTAGTGGGTTTTGATGATAACCCATTATCAGTTTTAATCTCCCCATCATTAACGACGATTAGACAAGATATTAATGAAATATGTAAAAAGGCTATTGAAGAGTTGTTCTTACAACAACCCGATAAAAAAGTTATTAAGGTGATGCCCACTTTAATAGAAAGGAAGAGCGTTTGTGCTAAATAGATTGACCTTAAAGAGCAAAGAGAGAATCGCTTATGAACAATCTTTAAGTGAGATTTCTCTTTTGGCGCGTAAACACAAAAAGAAAAGATGGACACCGAGCAATATCCAACTTTTATTCATGGTCTCTTTAGGTGTTATCTTTATCGCTATATTCGCTTACCTTCCGATGTTTGGTTTAATTCTCGCCTTTAAGAGTGGTGATGGTTATCTCAATGTTATGGACGCGATCTTTAAGAGTCCATGGAATGGATTTAATAACTTTAAACTTTTCTTTGAAGACTTAGACTTCAAGAACGTTATGGCTAATACATTAGGTTTAAATACCTTACAGTTATTAATTAACTTTCCCGCACCTATCTTGTTCGCTATTTTGATCAGCGAACTGCCTTGGAAGAAGATTAGAAAAGCCATTCAAACTATTACTTATTTCCCATACTTCTTATCCTGGATCACCTATGGTGGTATCATTCTCACCCTTATCAATAGTGATGGCATTGTAAATACAATATTATTAAAAACCGGTATTGTTTCTAATCCTGTTGATTTTGGTGAAGCTGTTTGGTTCTGGCCATTAATTATTACAACTTCATTATTAAAAGGTTTAGGATGGGGCTCTATTATTTATACCGCGGCAATCGCGGGTATTGATCCTCAACTATATGAAGCCGCGGCGATGGATGGAGCGAATAGGTTCCATAGAATCTTTAAGATTACCATTCCAAGCATCGCTCCAACGATTGTCTTATTCTTTATATTATCGGTATCCGGAATTTTAAATAACGGGTTTGACCATATCTGGACTTTCCAAAACCAAATCAACTTAGCCAGAAGCGAAGTGTTAGATACATTTATCTATAAATACGGCGCGGTGGAAATGATGTATTCATATACCACAGCGGTTGGTTTCTTTAAATCAGTGGTGGCGATTGTTTTGCTCGGCGTTGGTAACTTCATCGCTAAAAAGACCACAGGAAGCGGGGTTATCTAATATGGTAGTGCACCGCGTTTATAAGAAAAAACAATTAATGGTAGGCTCCACTGGAAGAAAGCAAAGAAAGAAAGTTTTTGACTGGATCAATGTCTCTTTCATGATTATCTTTGCCGCTTTATCAGTTTATCCACTTATATATGTTATCGCTGGTTCATTCAATGAAGGTGCTGACTACATCAATGGTGGTATATATCTCTTCCCACGTGTCTTCTCTTTAGAGAACTATCAAGTTGTCGTTAATGATGTAAGACTTTGGAAAGCCTATGGTATAACCATTGCTAGAACGGTCTTAGGAACGATTACCGGTGTCTTATTTACAGCGATTGTTGCTTTTGCGATGAGCCGTAAATCTTTAATCGGGAGAAACTGGATATACCGTTTCTTCATCTTTACGATGTTCTTCGGTGGAGGATTAATACCATATTTCTGGGTTATTAACTTATTAGGATTATTCGATTCCTTCTTCGTCTATATTATTCCAGCATTATTCTCGGTTTATAACATGCTGGTGTTTGTAAACTTCTTTAAGACAATTCCTGAGGAGATTCACGAATCAGCGATGATGGATGGAGCGAGTGAATTTAAGATATTCTTTAGAATTATCCTTCCATTATCTGGACCAGTTATCTCGACGATTGGACTATGGATTGCCGTGGGACACTGGAATTCCTTCTTTGATACGATGATTTACACAAGTAGCGATAACTTGTGGAGCTTGCAGTATTACTTAATGAAAGTCATTAAAGAATCTTCCATGCCAGCGGCAGGAGTTTCTTTACCATATGAATTATTACAAAAGATCGCTCCTGAGACTGTCTCTTTAGCGGCGATTATTATTTCCGTTATTCCAATATTTGTGTTATATCCGTTGATTCTTAAAACACTCACCAAAGGTGTTGTGATCGGTTCTTTAAAAGGATAAAGGAGGTTTATCTATGATTAAGAACAAGTTAATATTTCCTCTTCTTATTGCCGCACTCATATTGCCAGGCTGCAACAAAAACAAGAGAAATACCGAATTAGTTTACCCAGACTTTCCCTTAACTCCCGGAGATAAAGATTCTTGGGAATATCTAAAAGATGCAAATGGTAAAGTCGAAGAGTGGGATTTAGAGTGGTATGTCAATGATTCGACGTTCGCTTGGAACTCTTATGGCAGCGATAGGGTTAGTGAAATCATCAAAGAAAAGATTGGTGTAAAGATTAAATTCACTGTTCCTGTCACTGATGATGGACAAAAATTATCCACTTTAATATCAGGAGACAAATTACCAGATTTAATATCTGTGCAATGTTGGTATGACCAATGTTCCCAACTAGCCGCGCAGGGATATCTATATCCTTTAGATGGTTTAATTGAAAGATGGGCTCCTTCATTTAAAAATAGACAACAAGAAGATATTTGGAACTATTTTAAAGAAGGAGATGGCTACACCTATGGTGTACCAAACTTTGCTTATTCTACGAAATATGTCAATGACACTGATAAGATGGAACCAAATGGTTGCTTAATGGTCAGAGAAGACTGGTACGCGGAAGCCGTTAACGCTGGTTATCCAATGACTGATCCAGAAAGTTTTATTAATGGTTGTAAATATATCGCCTCTATCCATTCTGATGCGATTCCTTTCCAATTAGGTGCATTCACTAATGAAGGCAATACCTCAATTGATTGGCTAAGCCAATATTTCTGCTCCGCATTTGAAGATAGTAACGGTAATTATGTCGACACTAGATTAACTGATAGATATCAAGAAATGCTTGAGTTCTTAAATAAATGTAATAAAGAAGGCATTATCAAGAGCAGTAACTATTCCGATAAAGCCGAACAGATTAGACAAAACATCTCCCGCGGTAAAGTCTTTGTTAGCGCGGTCACTCCTCAAGATTATCAAACTGCATTCCTTAACTGCTTCACTAGAGGAGAAACATATGTTCCTTTAGTGCTCCGTAACAAAGATAAACAAGCTCCTATCTTACAAGATATTTCCGGAAATGGTTATTTACTAACCATGGTTCCAAGAAAATGTAAGAGACCGGATAAAGTTATTAAATTATTAGATTATTTATATTCCGAAGAAGGTCAAAGACTTGTCGCCTTTGGCGTGGAAGGAGAAAGCTATAACTGGAACAGCGACCACACGATGGTGGAATGGTCTGACCGTTATGTTTCTGGTGTGAATGGTAATTTAGATGATCAAGCTTGGATTAACTCCTTAGGTTTATATCAAATGACCTTATTAATGAACCTCGCTTATATCAATAAAATCAAACCACTAAACGGTCGTCGTGATAGCGATATATATATCGATAACATGAAACGTCCTTTAACCCCATATTCTTATAACTTCAAACCAACATTCTTAAAACACGATACCGGTGATAAGAACTATTTCGATATTTCTACAAAGTTTAACAAGATTAAGACCAAATGGTCAGAAGCTCTTGTCGCGATTATTAGAGCCAGCAACTGGAAGAGTGAATACGATTCCCGTATCACCTACGCGAAACGCCAAGGCTTAGAAGCGGTGAACGAGTTCTACGCTAAGTCATATCAAAACACCAAAAAGCTCTTAGGTGTGGAATGGGGTTATCCAGCTAATAAACCAGGATATACTCAACCTAATACCGCAAGAGGTAAAGGTGCGGATAACGGAGATTTCTCATATTGGAGAAGTACAACTCACCATGACGAATTCGATAGCTAAAAGAAAGATTATCCTAGATACAGACATCGGCGATGATATCGATGACTCATTTGCTTTGCTTTTGATGTTTGAAAGTCATCAATTTGAGATACTCGGTGTCACAACTGTATTTAGAAACGCCATTAAAAGGGCAAAAATGGCCAAGCAGCTCATTAAATCCCTTGGATATGATGAAGAAGTCTATCCGGGTAGTAATGAGCCTCTAATTAGCCGTATTGATGATTTAATTCCTCCGGAAATTAGAAAAAAAGAACGCTTAGATGAAAACGGTCTATATTTAATTCCCCAATGGGAAGAGAGTATGGAACAAGAAACTGTCGGCGATAAGCATGCGGTAGATTTCATCATTGAACAAGTTCATAAATATCCTTATGAAGTGACTATCGTCTTAATCGGACCATATACGAATATGGCTTTAGCGATTAAAAAAGACCCAACGATAAAATCTTTAGTTAAAGAGATTCGTATTATGGGTGGTGGATATGGTCTAGATTGGGCGGAATGGAATGTTTTTTGTGACCCCGAAGCCGCGTATATCGTTTTCCATAGCGACATTCCACTTACCATGGTGGGATTTAATGTCACTTGCCAAACTGGATTATCTAAAGAAGATATTGAAACTTTAAAGAATAGCAAATCAACATCTATCCAATTAGTGTATAAAGCGATGCAAAAATGGTTTGCCCATTATGAATTTGCTGTACCGGTGATGCATGATCCTTTAACAATTGCTTCCTTGCTTGATGAAAGCATTCTTGAGTTTAAAGAACTGAAGATGGAAGTGGATTTAAAAGAGGTACGCGGAAAGACTATTGAAACCGATAGTGGCGCTTTAGTGAAAGTTGCTGTTAGTGTAGATAAAGATAAATTCTTTAATTTGTTTAAAAAGATACTTCATGTTTAAGAAAAAGGAGTTTAGATATGAAAAGATTGATTAGCAAAACTTCATTACTCTTAGGTATATGCGCGTTAAGCATATCATCTGGGCTACTTTTAAAAAGCAGTCCCTTAATTAAAGCTAGTGCCGCGACTTTAGAAGACACTGGCGATTTATATGGAGGCGCGCACATCTCCTTTAGAACTACATCTGAAACTGATGTTCCAGCGAAGATTTTATTCGATGTGAATGGCGAAGGAGGAGAATCCTTTGCCGGAACAGGTATATATCTTCGTATGAAGAACTATACCGGAATTGATACATATATTAATATGTATTTACGTTCTCTTAACGGGGCGAGAAGAGGTCCTAGACAAGATGTCAGACAAACCTATTTCAATGCCTCTGGTACACAGGTGACATATGACACAATTCCATTAAGAGATTTCAATAACTATTTAATCTTACCAGCGAACTTTGATGGTTATATCTATATGAACTATACCGATCAAATGACCAAAGCGGTCGGTTCTAATGATAAGACCTTCTCTTATGCGGCGGTGACCATGTATATGGAAATATCCGCACTTTATGATACATTTGCAAACTTCGCTATCGGCGACATTTACACTAATAGCACGAAGATCTTTGATGGTTCTGGAGTGAGCGATGAAAACTTCGCAAAGACATTTACGGAAAATGGTACCGATTATCTATATTTAGATAGAATGTCCAAAGATGATAATCACGAACCAAAAGGTGACTTATTAGGTTCTGTGAATGTTAAGACCAAAGAAAGCGGTGGTGGTTTCCATGTTTTCCTCGGCGGTAAGAGCGTGGAAAACGATGGCGTTTATGTCAGAGTGAGAAATAATAATTCTCAAGTCTATTACATCACCACCCACTATAATTCTAGAAATAACGGACGCGTTACTAATAAACCTAATGAAAACTATTATCTTTATGATAATGCTGGTAAAAATAGAACCACTTGTCAGTTTGACGCTGTTAATGGTGGACGTTTAGCTATTCCCGCTAATTTTGATGGATTCTTGTTCTTACCTGTTGCGTCATATGAGCACAATACAACCTATTCTAGTCAACCATTCGATCCCACTGATATATATGCCGTATATTTTGAAGGCTATATGAATGATATCGATTTTGGTGATATGACCACACGTGTATTTAGAATCTTTGATGGTTCAGAATATTATCCTGAAGATTTAAATGACCATGTCGTAGTGGACTGGGATTGTACTTTAACTCTTAACGAAGGACATTTAATCCCTGAAGTTCCTCCATTTGATTATGGCGCGGTCACTTATTTATCCGACCTTGAACAAGGCGGGCAAGTAACATGCGTGAGAGATACAGTTAATAACACAATTGCTTATGTTGATATTATTCTTCCAGAAGTGGTGAACTTCTCCTCCGCTTTAGCGATTACTGTGAGAATGAAAGCTATCGCTGGTGATTTCCCATTCTTCTTTAGAATTAGTGATGATAGTGGAAACGTCTCTGAACTTCCAAGTAACACTAGCCCAGATAAAGCTAAATACGTGACTTTAGCGGGCAATGTCACAAACGCTTCCACAGGTGGTAATGACCACTCCATTAAATATCCAAATGGATTTGATGGTAACTTAATCATTCCATTAGATATATTATCTAACTACACACCTTCTAGTGCGAATCTAGAAAGAGTGAAATCCTTTAGGATTGGTGTAGCGGTCTATTATGACTATGACTTTAACGCGATCTTTGGGGATATCGGTTATATCGTGGAAGCTACTTCCACCCATGTTATCGCTTTAGATGTTTCTGAACAGACATTTGAAAATGTCTTCGTCGTGGATAACGCCACAAAAGATTATATTAAAGTGAAAAAATATTTCCCACCAGAACCATGTCCATGGATTGGTGATGTGAAAGTCCTTAATCCACTTAACTATCCAAATGATGAAAAACTTAAACAAGAAGTCGTTTGGGATGCTGGAGATAACTTATGTAGTTATTCCGTGATGGATGATGGCATGTTTGTCCATATTGGACCATTTGAAACTGGACACACATATGGTAGTTATATGTGTTTACAAATCGATGAGAAAGGTGTCTACACCGATCGTAAGGTTTGGTCCAAAGAAGAAGGTGGACAAAAAGTATTAGCCAAAGGTATTACCGCTTATGTGAAGAACTTATCCAAGAAAGACATTGGTATTACCTTACAGATTGACGAAGTCACTGACGCGAGTACGTTAGAGAGATGGTGTATCACTGGTTATCCAGCGATGTATTACGCTTGGGACGTGAAGACCAATGCCGAATATACTTTCTACTGCAAGAGTGACCAATTCCAGATTCCTGTGGGATTTGAAGGATATGTTCGTATTCCATTTGAGAGTTATCGCGTTCCTGATTGGTGTCAACCAATTTCGGGTGTGGATAATGTCTTAAATATTGAGAAGTGGTCTGGCAAGTTCTACTTAACAAGTGATAACACTAGATTTGAAGACTTAGAATACTTCATTAAGAATATCGGTGTTTACTTTAATGAAACTAGATGTAGCACCTTGTTTGATAGTAGCCATTCGATTAAATCGAATATGGGTCTATAGGAGGAATTATTCATATGAAAAAATCAATTTTCCTATTTACATCACTTATTGGTGTTTTAGCCTTAACAGGTTGTTGGAAAAATAAACAAACATCATCTTCAACTTCTACGAATGATGATAATCGTCCTTATGAACAAGGTGATCCTAAGACCTTAAAGGGAACCGGAACTATCTTTAACGAAGTTCTCGGTTATAACACGAAAGATGCCTCTATCTTCCAAGATGGTAATGAAAGATATGTTGTCTACGCCTCTAATGAGGAAGAAAAAGGACCACAGGTATTCGCGGCGAGAAAAGCCACTTTAGTGGATTCCAAATGGGTCTATGAAAAGAAACACATTATCCTTAAAGCAGACGCTAATAGCTGGGATAAAAACATTTATAATCCCTCAGTGATTAAAGGTGAGTTTGCTTATCAAGGAACCACTTATAGTTATTTAATGGCTTATAACGGTAATGATAATAAAAATGGTACGAATAACCATATCGGATTAGCGGTGAGCAATAACATTCTTGAAGGCTGGAAGAAAGTTGGTACCAAACCAATATTAACTAATCCTGAAGTGTTTGAAGCTTCTTATGGATTCGGTTCTCCTTCTTTACTATCTTATGATAATAAAGGTAAGGGATATATGTTCTACGCAGTGGGGGAAACAGAGGTTTCCTTTACCGCGGTGAAATCTTATGATTTCTCTAATTTAGATAGCCTTATCTTAGCCCCAGGCTATGCTTCTTTACCTATTACTGGTTTAACCGATAAAGTGGAAGGTAATGCGATTATCATGAACGCCGGATTTGCTTTAAGCAAAGATAAAGCTTCTTTATATATGGTGAGAGATAGATTACCTCAATCGGCGAATAAGCCCAATCAAACCACAGAAGTGGAAATCGATAAAGCGGATGTTTCTATCATTTCTGATTTAAGCAAGGGTTGGACTGTTACCGACAATATTACCGGTATGAAGACCATGGATATAGAAGATGAAGAATCATTAGGATGGGATCAAATCTATTCTGGTGAATTTGTCACCGATCCATATGGTGTCTTATTAGACCTAGCGAAATCAGAAGTGATTTATTCCACTTATGATGAAGATGCGAACGATCCTTCTTATTCTTCTACGTTAGCTTCTTATGAGGTTACCTTATGATAGACATGAAGAAGCTATTCTTAATAGCGGGTATTGTTTTATTAGTGACATCTTGTAATAACAAGAAGACTGATATTTCTACTTCTAGCGATAGTGGTTCTTCTTCTAATACTTCTTTACCTGTTAGAGAGACAGAACTTATTCCTTATGAAGATGAAGTAAAACTTCTCTTTGATCATGGAACAATTGGGGAAAGCCGTTATTACAATTACTGTCCCTCTGTCTTTATTGAAAATAATAAAGAATATATTTATTACTGTACGAACAAAGTGGAAGGTAATGTCACTGACTATATCGGATATAGAGAAGGTGTATTAGCGAATAATACAGTGAAATTTAATGACTTAGACTTTGTCTTAGAACACGGTAATTTATCACAAAATGCTTGGGATTCAAGGCATGTCTGTGACCCTAGTGTTATTAAAGGGGAATTTAAATTCCATGGAGAAAACTATT
>JAEEGL014644222.1_pt1 | contig 13377 bp, 11 predicted proteins | sample 9134231 | NCBI WGS metagenome assembly JAEEGL01 (sample SAMN16246548, study PRJNA631951) | gut metagenome | biome: gut microbiome; feature: rumen; material: fiber-attached | host: Bos | place: Iran: Karaj | collected 2018-10 | reverse complement strand
TCGTTGAATTATATTTATGTAAACATGTTCCGTTTTCGGGTCGTCGGCATAAGATTTAATAAGATCTTTTGGTGGCACTAACCCAACACTATTATCCCAATCATAATCAACAACTATTTCACGCATAGGTTCCGGCTTGCATGAATTCATTGCCGGAGCGCCCATCAGCATGGCAAACGGCAGTACGCGTGCCAATGATTTACGAATATTATATGGAACTTTCATTTTCATAGTGAATCCTTTTGTTTGGGTTCGGTATCATTATAGCAAAAAATACAGTTTTGTCAATGTTTGTTTGGCGACAGCAATTATTATGACGGTGGCGGATTATTTTTTACAGGGACGCGAAAAAACGGGACATTTGCCCCGTTTTTAATAATCACCAACAATCAAGCGCGGAACACTAGTCCGGTAATGTCCACAGCCAGCAATTTGCATCGGTATGTTCCACGCCGTCCGGCCAGCCATAGCAAACTTTCTTGGTCTGTTTGGTTTCAACGGCGGCGGCGGTTGCGATTTTGCCCGCATCGTTGGCCGCATTATATGGACTTTGTTGGGTTGCGCCCGAATATGTCGCAATTCCCGTGCCCAATGCACCGTTTGCGCCATAATTTGCAATCGTGTTTCCCGTTCCGGTTGGTACCGCCGCACTGACCCCCGCCGATACCGCCGACATTACCGCGCCCATGGTCGGAATTTGGGTGCTCTGGGTTGTGGAATCATAATTCGCCGCCGTGTCCGAATATATCGCGCGTTTTTGTACCGTGCCATCCGTTGCCGAATCGGTCAACAGCGAATCCGCCGCATTCGCCGCATGTCCGGTGATTTTATTTTGCTTATGATTCAAACCCACCTCAACCGCGCCAACGGTTGGAATTGATTGGCGGACAAGTTGACGCTCTGTTGTACTGCTACCATATTGATCATTTATTAACTCTTCCCATGACACCCAATCCTCACCATCGGCATCCCATAAACCAATTTGGTTTACCACACCCGATTCATCCGTTGGTGCCAACACGGCGCGCATACCCGTCACATCTTGTTGCCCCGGAATAATGTCGTCATCTTCTACACCGATTTTATTTTGTTTTGTTGCCATGGCGTTGGCAAAGGTGTTACCCTTTACAGCCTTGTTCTGATCCACCAATGGCCATACATTTGTACCACTGTTTGCGAATGTCGTACTGTACGCACCCGTCGCATTTTGTTCCGCGGTATTCCATGGTAATGGCGCAGCCGCATTATTTACGGCGGCATTTGCAATTGCGACTGTCATTTTTGTAGTTGGGACAGAATTATTTACATCATCTGCACTAACCGAATCGGAATGTATATCATATGCAACAGCATCAGGTCCATATTCCTCATCACCCACTAGAGTGTCAATGGCCGCATTGGTTATATCACTTGTTTTATCCAAAATCATACGTTGTTCAACAACACCATTTTCATCGGTGGATACAATAACGCCTGGGATAGTGTTGATACTACCATCCTGCCACTCACTTGCCGGGATTTTGGATTGCGCCATCTGATACATTGCACCAACAGTCGGTATCAGGCTATCATCTTCACCCCAGGCATTTAATGGGTCACCATCATTAATATCGGAATTCAGTATTTGCACCTTTCCAACAACGCCATCGGTGGTTGTATCGGTCAATACAGATTGAGATTGTGTGCTGGAATTATATCCGGTGATTTTATTTTGTTTTCCACGCAAAACCGGCAGCAAACTATAAAGATTTGGAACAGTGTTTTTTACCAAAGCCCTATTATTACCGGTCATATAATAATTGTAAATATTATCATCGTCCAAGATCGAGTCTAAAGTTGAGGCTGCCTTTGTTGTATCGTACACACCTATTTTATCACCAACCACACCATTGGTTGTATCATAAGAAACAAGTGCATCAAATGTTGGGGTCACCGTACCACTACCATCATCCCAATTCGCTAACCCAGTTGTGATTGCAGGTTGAAATGTTGCGGGGTTAACCGGTGTGCCGAATGTTCCCTCGCTTCCGCTGTGTGTGGCAAGGTACCCATTTGTTCCCGCCGGGATCGGCGATTGTGAATCCGATGAAATCGCCGACATTACCGCACCCATGGTTGGAATTTGGGCGCTCTGGGTTGTTGAATCATAATTCGCCGCGGTGTCGTTAAATATCGCGCGTTTTTGTACCGTGCCATCCGTTTCCGAATCGGTCAGTAAACTGTCCGCCGCATTCGCCGCATGCCCGGCGATTTTTTCCTGTTTCGTGTTATCAACATATGCCTTACTTGTCACAATCGTATTGTCCCCCGCCGCCGCGTATGCGCCACCAAATGCACCCAATACCGTCGCAAACGCGATTAACGAAACGGATTTTTTAATCATAATATTTCCCCCTTTCCGCATATAACAACCGTTATACCATGACACACAGAATTATTCATCCCATATTCTATCAAAAACTGCGATTCGGGGTCAAGGCATTTTTGCCCCGCCACTTGAAATCGTGAAATTTGCGACTATATTCAACATATCAAATATATGGTAATCAAAGGAGTTGTTATGTTAAAACCATTAAATAACTATGTCTTAATCCAACGAATCGAAGAAGAAAACAAAACCGCCGGCGGAATCATCATTCCCGATACCGCCAAGGAAAAACCATCGCGTGGTCGCGTGGTCGCCGTTGGTGACGGCGTGTATGAAAATGGTGCACGCGTGCCGATGACCGTTAAAGTTGGCGATGTGATTTTATTCGCAAAATGGGCCGCATCTGCTAATGAAGTCAAAATTGATGGCGCGGATTATGTACTGATAAAAGAATCGGATATTTTGGGTATATTATAAAGACTAAGGAGAATACATTATGGCAAAAGATATTATTTTTGATACAGATAAACTTTCCGCCGGCGTGGACAAACTGGCGAATGCAGTGAAAATTACTATGGGTCCAAAGGGTCGGACGGTCGTAATTGATAAATCATATGGTGCGCCGGTCGCAACCAAGGACGGGGTCACGGTCGCAAAAGCAGTATCGCTTGCCGACCCAACCGAAAATATCGGTGCCCGTATGATTCAAGAAGTCGCCAAAAAGGCGGGCGATGATGCCGGTGATGGAACAACAACCGCAACGGTCTTGGCACAAAAAATCGTTCGCGAAGGTCGGCGCGTTATCGCCGCAGGTATGAATCCTATGGACATTAAACGCGGAATTGATATTGCAACAAATGCTGTTGTCGCCGATATCGAATCGCATGCCCGTCCGGTGAAAAACAGTTCTGAAATCGCCCAGGTCGCGACTATTTCGGCAAACGGCGATGCAGATATTGGTAAAAAAATCGCCGATGCAATGGAACGCGTCGGTAAAGAAGGTGTTATCACGGTTGAAGAGGCCAAAGGTCTGGATACCGAAATAGATGTCGTCGAAGGTATGCAATTTGACCAGGGATTTATGTCACCGTACTTTGTCAGCAACAGCGAGAAAATGATTGCCGAATTAGACGGTGCCGCCGTTTTGGTTTCAGAAAAGAAAATCACAGGTCTGCAAGCATTGTTGCCGATTTTGGAACCAATTGCACAACAGGGAAAACCACTGTTGATTATTGCCGAAGATGTTGAATCCGAAGCGCTGGCAACACTGGTACTGAACCGGTTGCGTGGCGGCCTGAAAGTCTGTGCGGTCAAGGCCCCGGGATTTGGCGACCGGCGCAAAGCAATGTTGCAAGATATCGCAATCGTCACCGGCGCAACCGTTATATCAGATGATATGGGTATGACATTTGACAATATTACGCCGGCGGTTTTGGGTTCGGCAAAGCGTATCGTTGTTGATAAATCGTCAACACTGATTGTTGGTGGCGCGGGTGACAAGACCGCAATCGCCGCACGCGCAGACGAAATCCGCAAACAGATAAAAGACAGCACCAGTGACTATGACCGCGAAAAATTGGCAGAACGGTTGGCAAAACTGGTCGGCGGTGTCGCAGTTATTAAGGTTGGCGGTATGACCGAAGTAGAGGTCAAAGAAAAGAAAGACCGTGTTGATGATGCGCTGGCCGCAACACGTGCCGCCGTCGCCGATGGTATTGTTGCCGGGGGTGGGGTCGCACTGGTTCGTGCCGTCCGCGCACTGGAAAAAGTAAAGGGCGAAAATACAGACCAAAATGTTGGTATCGATATTATTCGCCGCGCAATTGTCGCACCATGTGCCCAGATTGCCGAAAATGCCGGCGTATCGGGCGAAATTGTCGTTGGCAAAGTATCGGAATCAAAAGAATATAATTTCGGATACAATGCCCAGACCGATGAATATGTTGATATGATGAAGTCTGGAATCATTGATCCGGCCAAGGTTGTCAAAACCGCAATCATGGCGGCATCGTCAACGGCGGGGGTGCTGTTGACAACTGGGGCGGTGATGTCCGAAATTCCCGAAGAAAAATCGGCAAATCCACAAATGCCGACGGGAATGCCAGGTATGATGTAAGTTAGTTGTTAGTGGTTAGTGATTAGTGGTCAGTGGGATTCTGCTGGCCACTTTTTTTTAATTGAAAAAAGTATTTGGTTGCTGATAAAATGCAAAATGGCAACAAAAGGGGAATTTATGTACGATAATCAAAATGTCTTTGCAAAAATTATTCGTGGGGAAATCCCGGCACGGCGCGTAGTGGAAAATGACTATGCAATTTCGTTTTATGATGTAAATCCAATGTGTGCGACGCATGTATTGGTTATACCGCGTGGGGAATATGAAAATATTTTGGACTTTGCGCGACGCGCATCCGCCGAAGAACAGGCGGGATTTTGGGATTGCTTTGTTAAAACTGCTGATAAACTTGGTATAGATGGCGAATTTAATGTGTTCGCAAATGCGGGATTGTCGGCACCGTTGTTCAACCAGAGTGTGTTTCATTTCCATTTGCACCTGATTGCAGGCGAACGCACCGATGCATGTAAAGAGATTATGCGGAGTATGCTGTGCGAAGAATAAATCTGCGGGTAATTCCGCGTGCACGCCAAAACAAAGTTGATATTGATTCAGATGGTAAATATCGTCTGCATACGACCGCGGCCCCGGTTGATGGCGCGGCAAATGATGCGGTTGTTCGCGCATTGTCAAAATATTTTAAAGTCCCAAAATCTGGCATAAAAATCGTACGCGGAATCACCGCGCGTGATAAAGTTGTTGAAATTCCAGACTGAATTTAATTACTTGCCATAATCAAGAATCTGTTTAAACAAATCATCCGGTGTATCGGCAACAAAAACATGGTATTTGTCTGCGTGTTCAATAAAACCATCTGCGCGCATCGCCGAAAACAGACAACCAAACGGTTCCCAGAATTTTTCAGTGTTCATAAAGAATAATGGCTTGGTCGATTCGCCAATTTGTTGCATCGTTAGAATATCGGTGAATTCATTTAATGTGCCAATTCCCCCGGGCAATATAATAAATCCGTCGGATAATTCATACATGCGCTGTTTCCGTTCATTAACCCCATCAACGATTTCTAATTCAATTTTATCATGTGCCGGTTCTTGCAGGGCAACCACATTATGTGTTGTGACACCAATAACCCGTGCGCCATTTTCCAATGCCGCCGTTGCCGTCGCCCCCATCAAACCGACATTTCCCCCACCGAATATCATGCGAATTTTGTTTTCTGCCAATAATTTGCCGATGCGTACCGCATCGCGTTCAAATTGCAGATTTTTACCAAATTGATGACCGCAATATACCGCCAATGATTTTAATTTACTCATATTTTTTTCCTTTATTTTCGTAAATTATAGCATAGAATATTAAAGTTATGAACAAAAAATTTATTGATTTTATGCACAATTATCGCGACAAAAAAATTGCCGTTGGTGTCAGTGGGGGCGTTGATTCGGTCGCGTTGTTGCATTGGTTGGTAGAATTGGGTTGCGATGTAGTGTGTCTGCATGTAAATCATGGACTGCGTGATGCCGCCGCGGCCGAGGCCGAATATGTTAAGTCAATTTGCGAAAAATTGAATGTGCCGTATCATATATTTACGTGGCGTGGCGAGAAACCGAAAACCGGACTGGAAGATGCGGCACGAATTGCACGATACAAAAAGATGACCGATTTCTGCCATCAACATCATGTTGAATATATCGCAACCGCGCATCAGGCCGATGACCAGATTGAAACATTCTGGATGAATTTGGCGCGTGGCAGTGGTGTTTATGGTTTAGCCGCGATGCGTGGCATTGGGGAAATGAACGGAATTAAAATTATTCGCCCACTATTAAATGTGTTTCGGTCAGAATTAAAAGAATACTGTGACAAGAATAACATTAAATATGCATCGGATGAAATGAATAATGATCCGCACTATACGCGTGTAAAGATTCGCCAAAACCGGCACATGGTTGCCGATGCAATGGGAATCAGTGATGCGCGAATTTTGTTGGCAATTCAAAACCTTGGGCGGGTGCGCGACACATTAGAATCTGATGTTGATGCATTGGTTGCCGGGGTGATGAAAAATGGGCGTGCAATGTTTAGTGAAACTTTTCTGTTTGACCTGAACGATGATATTAGGCTAAAGTTTATCGGAACACTGATTCAACGTGTGGGGGGGGACCGGTATCCAGTAAGGCTGAATTCGTTGATGCGCGCGGTGGATAACCTGCGGACCGATTGCAAGTTTACACTGGGACATACCACGGTGCGACGGTTCCGTGGAAAAATTTTAATTGTACGCGAAGGTCAAAAAACAAGTTTTAGGAAAAGATATGGAAAAAAATATAATAAAAAATCTGAAAAAAAATAAAAAAACAAATTCATCGTGGTTGTTGATGCTGTTCGCCGCATTGTTTGCGGCGGTGGTTGCGAATGCGTTCATTGCACATGATGGGGGCAAAGACACGGTACAGGTATCGGGACCGGTGGAACTGACATTTTCTGATGTGCTGCGGCGCGCATCTGAAATTCAAACGATGAATATTCGTGATAATGTTGCAACCGGTAAATTAAGTGATGGGACAAAGTATCGCGCGGTGATTACATATAATCCGGAATTGTTGGAAAAAATCGCGTCAAATGGTGCAACGGTTTCAATTGATACATCTAAGGGCTGGGTCGATTACCTTGGGACATGGGTTCCGATTATAATGGGGCTGTTTTTTATATGGTGGATTTTTCGCGGAATTCGTGGCGGCGCGGGTGGCATCAGTCGTTCGTTAATCGGGCAAAACCCAACAAAGATTATGACCGGAAAACCAAAGACCACATTTAAAGATGTTGCCGGCATAGATTCAGAAAAACAGGAATTGGTCGAGGTTGTTGATTTCCTGCGCGATAAATCTAAATTTGCCGCTGTTGGCGCGCGCGTGCCACGTGGAATATTGCTGTCGGGGGAACCGGGAACCGGCAAGACACTATTGGCGCGTGCCATTGCAGGCGAGGCGAATGTCCCATTTTTTGCCGCATCAGGCAGTGATTTTTCGGGGATAATTGTTGGATTGGGTGTTGCAAAAATCAAAGAGATTTTTGAAATGGCAAAGCGTAATGCACCATGCTTGCTGTTTATTGACGAAATAGATGCGATTGGGCAAAAGCGCAGCCAAACATCGTTTAACGACCAAGATCGTGAACAAACATTGAACCAGTTGCTGATTGAAATGGATGGATTTTCAAACGAAACCGGAATAATTGTTATTGGTGCAACAAATCGCCCAGATATGCTGGATCCGGCATTGTTGCGCCCCGGACGCTTTGACCGCCAGGTTCAGATTGATTTGCCCGATATGGCGGGACGCAAGGCAATATTGGAACTGCATGCAAAGAAAATCAAAATAGAAAAAGATGTTGATCTTGGTGAATTGGCGCGTGGTACGACGGGACTTTCGGGGGCAGATTTGGAAAACCTGTTGAATGAATCGGCACTGCATGCGGTGCGTGCCGGTCATAAATTGGTCGCACACGATGATATAGAAGAGGCGCGTGATAAATTACTGATGGGACCGCGCAAATTGCGCAAAATGCGCCCCGAAGATATTAAACTGACCGCCTATCACGAGGCCGGACATGCATTTGTCAGTACGGTTTATGCCGATGTTGCCGATCCAATACACAAGGCAACAATTATCCCGCGTGGGCGGGCATTGGGTATGGTTCAGCATTTACCAATTGATGACAAGGTTTCAATGTCGTTGGCCGAGGTTCGTGCAAATCTGAGTATTGCATTGGCGGGGCGTGCCGCCGAAGAGATTTTCTTTGGTGCGGATAAAATTACGACCGGGGCGGAATCTGATATTGCGATGGCGACACGGTTGGCGCGGCGGTCAATTACAATGGCGGGTTTGTCCAAGAAAATTGGTATGGTCGCAATCAACCAGGCCCAGACCTTTGGTGCGCGGTTGCCGTTGGAAAACGCATCTGAAAAGACCGCCGAAATTGTTGATAATGAAATTAAAAATTGGACGGATGATGCCTATGCGGATGCGGTGAAAATTTTGACCAAGAATCGTGCAACGGTTAAAAAATTGGCCGAAGAGTTATTGGCGCGTGAAACACTGACCGGGGACGAAATTATGAAAATTGTTTCACCCAAAAAATCATCAACCAAAGCCCACAAAAAAGTTGCAAAAAAATAAATTTGAAATCTTGCGCATGCCACCCGAAAACACTAATTCGGTATTGGTGTCGTCGGGTGATGATTGCGTGATTTTTGATGCGTGGGGGCGCGCGGATGATTGGGAAAAACTGTTGAAACAACGCGGACTTAATCTGCGGGCGATTTATGCAACGCATGGGCACAGCGACCATATATCGGTGGCACCGGAATTGGCGCGCGCGCATAATGTGCCCTGGTTTATGAACGCGTCCGATGTGCCACTGGTTTTATGGGGAAACGGGATTCTTGATTTTTGGGAATTGCCACGAATTCCGGATGATTTTGTAAAACCAAATGATTTGCGTGCGGGGCGTGTCAAAATTTTGGATGATATAGAAATGGAAATTATCGCATCACCGGGTCATTCGTTGGGCGGGGTAATGTTTAACTTTCCGGAATATAAAATTTTACTGACCGGCGATACGATATTTCATGACGGGGTGGGGCGCACCGATTTGCCGGGTGGTGACGAGAAAACTTTGCGGCAATCTATTGCAAATTTGATGGCGCGCAATTTACCCGATGACACCTATGTGGTACATGGCCATGGTGCCGATTCCATGATGTGTGATATTAAAGCGCAGTTTAATTAAAATAGTGAAAAATTATTTTATTGTGAAACCGAACACTAAAACCCGAATTACGTGTCCCAAGTCACGTTCGGCGCGGATGAATTTCCATGCATGCGATTCAAAAATTTTTCGGACGGATTTTTCCATACCTGCGCCAATTTCAAGATATATACGACCCGATTTTTTTATCCAATGTTTTGCATTTTGTGCAATTTGTTCATATGCGGACAATCCGTTGTTTTTCGCATAGAGTGCAACCCGTGGGTCGTGCATTGCACCCGTATCAACCCGCGTATCGCCACGCGCGATATATGGCGGATTTGAAACAATCACATTAAATTTTTCGTGCACCGCGTGTGGGGTGTCAAATGACGCGCGCACAGTTTTTATTTTGTCTGATAAATTGAATTTCTTGATGTTTCGGCGTGCAACCCGCAGTGCGCCACGCGATATATCAACCGCGGTGCCGGTTGCACCATAAATATTTTTTACCAACGATATAATAATGCAACCCGTACCGGTTCCTAAATCCAGAATCCGTGGTGCGGTTGGGTTGTCGGATATAACCGCGGTAACCAATGTTTCGGTGTCCGGCCGTGGGTCCAGTGTATTTTTATTTGTATAAAACGGCAATCCATAGAACCATTTTTGATGAATTATTTTTGCAACCGGCACACCGCGGCGCAATGCGCGCGCCATGCACCACACCCGAATATATGCAAATTTTTCAGTATTATCAGTAATAATTCGGGCGGCGCGAACACCACCTGCATCTTTTAAGATTTCAAAGGCTTGATTTATTGTCATAAAACTATTATAATGGACGCCATGGAAAAAGCAAAAAATATTCTTACATCACATAAATTTGTGCGTGCGATTTTATGGCTGGCGGGGATTCTGGCAATTCTTGCCGTTGCGGTTGTTCTGGTGTTTGGTGGACGGGGACGCAATGTTGATATTGAACCGGTAATTCCCGATAACACAACAATTATTGATGTTAAATCGGGTGACAGTTTGTCCAAGATACTATCATCCCAGGGTATAAATCATAATGATATAAATACGATAGCCAAGGTGTTAAAAGACAAGGCCGGAATTACCGGGCTGCGCGCCGATCGTGATAAGATTGAGTTTGTTCGTGAAAGTGATGCGACCGATGCCCCGATTGAAAAAATTGTTGTTGTGCCGGGGCCATGGCGGCGTGTGGAATTGACATGTGATGATGCAGGAAAATGGGACTGTAATGCAATTGATATTGAACGCGATACCCGTTTGGTCTATCGCCAGGGGGAAATCTTGGATGGTGACAGTTTTTATCTGGCGGGAATGCGTGCAGATATTCCGGCGGGTATTTTGGCAGATGTTTATGATTTGTTGGCATTTGAAATGGACTTTGAACGCGATGTACGCGCCGGTCAGAAATTTTCGGTGGTATATGAAGAAAACTATCATGATAACAAAAAAATAGATAACGGTTCGGTCATTGTCGTTTCATTTGATGCGTTGCGTGGAAATGTAAAAATGTATCGATTCCGAAAATCGGATAACACAATTGGGTATTATGACCCAAATGGCAATGGCGCAATTAAGTCATTAAAGCGGACACCAATAAATAATGCCAAGGTGACAAGCAGTTTTTCTACGCGCCGTAAACATCCGGTTCTTGGGTTTACGCGTGCACACAAAGGTGTTGATTTTCGTGCACCGACCGGAACACCAATTCCATCCGCCGGGGCGGGGCGCGTTGTCGCACGTGGATACAATCGTGGACATGGTAATTTTATAAAGATACGTCACAATGGTTCGTTTGAAACACTTTATGCGCATATGTCAAAATTTGCCAAAAATGTGAATGTTGGTACGGTTGTGAAACAGGGGCAGATTATCGGATATTCGGGTTCAACCGGACTTTCAACGGGACCGCATTTGCACTATGAAATTATCAAAGATGGAAAACATGTGAATCCGATGACGGTAAAGTTGCCGGCGATAAATAATTTGGATGCTGCAAATAAACAAAAATTCTTGGAATATCGCGAAACATTGGACAAGGCAATAGAGGGCCTGGTTGATAACCCAAAATCATTTATTCAAATGTAGTTTTATTTTCCCCAAAATGGGGCAATTACATAATCTGCGCGCAGTGGTACCGATATTTTAACGATGTTTTCCATTGCGCTTTTTATATCATTTGCAAATTTTTCGGCGACCGTTTCATCGCATTCAAAAATCATTTCATCGTGAACCTGCATAATCAGTTTGATTTTGTCACGATTCGGAACAACAATTTTATTATAAATCGCTACCATGGCAAGACGCATCAGATCGGCCTCGTATCCCTGGATTGGTGCGTTTATTGCCGCCCGCATTGCGTATGCACGCATACGGGGATTTTTTGCTTCGGGTAATTCTATGCGGCGACCCCACGGGGTATAAACACACGCGTTTTCAGATGCAAATTTTTTGATATTGTCAATATAGTTTTTAATTTCTGGTAATCCCGCCATATATGAATTTATAATATCGGCGGCGGCGGCGCGCGATATATTCAACTGGGCGGCCAAACCAAATGATGATATGCCGTATATGATTGAAAAGTTCACAGTTTTTGCCGCACGGCGCAGGTCTTTTGGAACGATTGTGGTTTGCGGAATATTAAATATTTTCCGCGCAGTTTGTTCATGAATGTCGTGACCGGCGATAAATGTGTCTTTGAATGTTTTTATATTGGCAACATCGGCAAGCAGACGCAACTGAATCTGGGAATAATCGGCGGAAATCAGAACGCGTCCCGTTGGTGCAACAAAACATTTACGGATTTCTTCGCCAAGTTCTGTTTTTACCGGAATATTTTGCAGATTTGGATCGCGACTGGACAGGCGACCGGTATTTGTACTGGTTTGCAGGTATGTGGTGTGAATCCGCCCGTCCGATTCAATTTGATGGGGCAGTGCGTCTGCATATGTACCCGCCAACTTTGCAATGGAACGCCAATTTAATATTTTTTCAATTATCGGATGATGTTCAATTAAATCATTTAATGTATCGGCATCGGTCGAACGACGGCGATTTTCGGGCATGTGCATTTCATCAAATAATACCGTTGCCAACTGTTTCGGGCTGGCAATGTTAAATTCGTGACCCGCCAATTCAAATATTTCATTGCTGATATCGGTTAACTGTTTATGAAATACACCAGATAATTGTTGCAGACGATTTTTATCAACCAGTACCCCGGCGCGTTCCATAATTGTCAAAATCATCACCAGTGGTCGGTCACATTGTTCATAAAGTTTTGATAATTTTTTGTTTGTGTCTAATTCTGGGCGCATGTGTTTATAAAGCGCCATTGTGACGGCGGCATCTTCGGCGGCATATGGGTACGCAGTGTCAATTGCCAGCATATCAAAGTGCATATCGGCATCGCGCGTTTTTGGTGGAAACAGAGATGAAAAACTTATATTCTCGTGATTCAGGTATCGAACCGCCAATTCGTCCATATTATGTGCGTGCAATGTCCCATGCAGTGCATAAGAAATTAACATAGTGTCATCAACAGGTGCAATTTTTTCAATGTCCCATCCTTCGTTCGCCATAATATGCAAATCAAATTTGAAATTGTGCCCAACCTTGGTAATTTTTTCGTTGGTCAATATTGGCCATATTTTTTTATACAAATCTTGAATTGAAATTTGATTTGGCGCAAGTTCGGTTCCGCCGAACAAATCACCCCCGGATTTTTTATGGCGCAGTGGAATGTAGACACCATGCGTTTCATTCGTTGCCAATGACATTCCGACCATCTTGTCGGTCATCTGGTTTAAACCGGTTGTTTCGGTGTCAATCGCGATAATATCGGTGACGGTGCCAAGGAATTTTTCCAGTTCGTCAACACTTGTTATCTTGGCAAAGGTCATTGGTGTTTTAGGTTTACTGGTAATTATTGGCGAATCAGTCTGTTCATCCATTGGACAGACCGAACCCGGAAATTTAAATGTTGGTTGTGCGTCCTGGGGGGTACCTGTTTCGGGAAAAAGTCGTATGATTTTATCGGTCAAAGAATTGCTTTCTAATTCGGTGCGAACAAAATTTAATGCAGTGGCGCGATTAAATCGGAATGGTAATAATTTTAAGCCCGTCAAATCAACATCGCGCTTTAATG
>JAEEGL013081628.1_pt1 | contig 13377 bp, 7 predicted proteins | sample 9134231 | NCBI WGS metagenome assembly JAEEGL01 (sample SAMN16246548, study PRJNA631951) | gut metagenome | biome: gut microbiome; feature: rumen; material: fiber-attached | host: Bos | place: Iran: Karaj | collected 2018-10 | reverse complement strand
TGGTTTATTATCTTGGAAATTAGATGGTCTTACAATAGTTTTAACATATAAAGATGGAAAACTTTTAAGAGGTGTTACTCGTGGTAATGGCTTAATAGGTGAAGTAGTAACAGAAAATGTTAAACAATTTAAAAATATTCCTTATACTATTCCTTTTAAAGGTGAACTAGTACTTCGTGGAGAAGCTATTATTAAATATAGTGATTTTGAAAAAATGAATAATTTAATGGACGATGATGATAGCCAATATAAAAATCCTAGAAATCTATGTAGTGGTTCAGTTAGACAATTAGATCCAAAAGTAACATCAGAAAGAAATGTTAATTGTATTATTTTTGCTCTTATTTCTAAAGAAGGAGAACTTCCTAATTCAAAAGATGAACAATTTAAATGGTTAGAGTCACTTGGATTTGAATGTGTTGAAAGAATTCATGTAAATAAAGATAATATGTATGATTCTGTTATGTATTTTAAAGAAAAAATAAAAGATTTTGATATACCGAGTGACGGACTTGTTCTTACTTTTGATGATTCAAAATATGGTGCTTCTTTAGGAATGACAGCAAAGTATCCAAGACATTCAATAGCATTCAAATGGAAAGATGAAACTGTTGAGACAATTCTTATTTCAATTGATTGGAGTGCATCTCGTACAGGTTTAATTAATCCAGTAGCTGTTTTTGAGCCAATAGAAATAGAAGGTACAATAGTTAGTCGTGCTAGTGTTCATAATATTTCAATTATGGAAAGGTTAAAGTTAGGACTTCATGATCATATTGAAGTATTTAAAGCTAATATGATTATTCCACAAATAGCTCGTGATATAGAAGAATCTAATAATTTTAGCATTCCTGCTTTTTGTCCTATATGCAATCATGAAACAACCATATTAGAAAATAATGGTGTTAAATATTTATATTGTTTAAATGATTACTGTCATGCTAAATTTATAAAAAAATTAGATTTATTTACAAGTCGTAATGCTATGAATATAGATGGAATAAGTGAGCAGATATTATCAAAGTTATTTAAAGAAAATATGATATATGATTATGCTGATATATATCATTTAGATAAATATAAAGAAGAAATTATTAATTTTGAAGGATTTGGTCTTAAATCATATGAAAATATGATTAGTAGTATTGAGAAATCTAGACATGTTAAAATAGCAAATTTTGTATATGCCTTAGGTATTCCAGAAATAGGTTTTTCTCGTGCTAAACTAATTTGTAAATATTATGATAATGATATAAATAAAATAAGACATGCAACTATAGAAGAATTAAGTTTAATTGATGGAGTTGGGGATGTAATAGCACAAAAGTTTGTGGAAACACTTAATAATCCTGATTTTAATTCTTCATTAGATAAATTGCTTGAAGAAGTAGAGTTTATTGATGTTAAAAATGAAAATACTACTTTAAAAGATATGGTATTTGTAATTACTGGAAGTCTTGAACATTTTTCTAATAGAGATGAATTAATTGAAACTATTGAAAATAATGGTGGTAAAGTTATTAGTGCAATATCTAGTAAAGTAACATATTTAATAAATAATGATGTAAATAGTACATCTACAAAAAATAAAAAAGCAAAAGAACTTGGTATTAAAATAATAAGTGAAAATGACTTAATGGAAATGTTAAATATACAATAATATGTTAAGTTAATATTAAATATTTTTAAAATATATTTTTTTTGGTATAATTATAATAGGTGAAGTATATGAAAAATAATAAAGGATTTACATTAGTAGAATTACTTGCAGTAATAGCAATACTAGCAATATTAGTTATAATCACACTTCCAAATGTAGTGTCATTATTTAATGAAGCAAAAAAGGATGCTTTTTTAACAGAGTGTAAACAAATATTTAAGACAGCTCAAAATCAATGGATGAGTGATTCAATGTTTGAAACAAAAGATCAAGTATATAAAAGATGTAAAACATGTACTGGAAAATCTTTGAACTTGAGTGGAAGAGGAGAAATAGATTATTACGTTAGTATTAATAAAGCAGGAAAAGTAGTATCATTTCAAGTTTCAGATGGAACATATCAGTTTATATATAATGGAAATGATTTAAAAATAGAAGATATTATTTATGCTGATCCAGTTTCAAATTTAGCTGAAGATGAAGTAGTTGCTATTAACGATAGTGGAATAATATTTGAAAAATCATACTATGTTTCATCAACTGGTTCTGATTCAAATACTGGTAATGAACAAAATCCATTATTAACTATTTCAGAAGCTATTAATAAGCTTGGAAATAGAAATGGTGTTATATATATTACTTCTGATCTAAATTTAGAAGATTTAACTTATTATATACAAAGCAATGTTACATTAAAGAGTTCTGGAAGTACAAGACATACTATTAGTCTTATGAGTGGAACGGAATTCTCATCAGTACTTAGATTCGAAGAAATGGAAAATTCTAATGGAAAAGTTTTTATTCAAGATTTAATTGTAAATGGAGGGGGCGTTAGAGGAGTTCAAAGTAATGGTGTTGATTTAGAACTTAGTAATGTGGATATAAAAAATGGACATTTAAGCGATTATAGTGGTATTTGTCTTGGAGTATCAAGAGCTAATGTAGTTTTAAATAATACTAATTTTGATGATTGTAAGGGCGCTGTTGGTGGAGCAATGGAGCTAATTAATGTTACTATGACTATGAATGGTGGAAGTGTTAATAATTCAAGTGGTAATATGAATCAAGGATCTGCAATGAGTTTTCAAAATACTAGAGCCACATTTAATAATACTACATTTGATGGTAACTATAGTAGTAATAAAGTTGCTTTAGCTTCTATTAATAGTAGTAGCAAAGTAGTATTTAATTCTGTAACAGCAACTAATACAACTTCTCGATTAGGTGGAATGACAGTTAGTGGAGAGTTAGAAATAAATAATTCAACATTTGATGGATTTGTAGAAAATACAGTTTATGGACAAGGAAGTGTAGTAATTGTTAATAGTGGTGGTAAATTAACTGTTAATAATTCAACATTTAGTAATAATGAAAGTAATCTTGGATCATTGCGTTTCTCTAATAACAGCAATATTAACATAAAAAATTCAACATTTACTGGTAATACAGCAAATTACGGTGGATCAATTGAAGTAAGTTCTGGAGCAAACGTTGTAATTACAGATACAACTTTTAGAAACAATACTGCAAATATGAGAACTGGTGGCTCTGGTGGAGCTATACTAACTGCTGGTACATTATCATTAAATAATTGCATTATAGAAAACAATGTAGCTGGTAAGGTTGTTACTACTTCAACTTCAAGAGGTGGAGGTATTAGTATTACCGATGGTGTTACTACTATTAATGGAGGAAGAATAATTAATAATACTGCTGATGTAGGAAGCGATGTTGATGTAGGAACAACTGGCTCACTTGTTAATAATGGTGCTAATATTGGCACATGTAATGGATGCTAGTTTTATAAAATATATTTAAATTAAGTAACTTTAATAGTTACTTTTTTTATAAATAAAAAAGATTATTATTATAATTTTTATGTTATAATAACAATAGGTGATGATATGAAAAGTAATAAAGGATTTACATTAGTAGAACTACTTGCGGTAATAGCAATACTAGCAATATTAGTATTAATTGCTCTTCCAAACACAATAGAAATGTTTAAAGAAGCAAAAAAGAATTCATTTTTAACTGAGTGCAAACAAATATATAAAACAGCTCAAAATCAATGGATGAGTGATTCAATGTTTGATACTAATGAACAAATATACTCAAGATGTGATTCATGTAGTGGTAAATCATTAAAATTATCAGGACGTAATCAAATTGACTATTATGTTAAAGTTAATAAAGCTGGAAAGATATCAGAATTTTATGTCACTGATAATACTTTTCAATATAAGTATAATGAAGGTAATCTTCTTATAACTGATATAACTGAAGCAGAAGAAATATCTAATATTGGAAATGAAGATAATATTCTTATAATATCAGGTAGTGGAGTTTATTTGGGCGAAATACCAAAGTTAATAACTGTACTAGAGCAAAAAGAAGAAGGAGTATTATCAGTTGGTGATGAAATATCAATTGCTAATAAAGAAGGTTTTTATGTAATAGAAAGTAATGAAAATCAAACAGTATTATTAGCTAAATATAACTTATATGTTGGTTACATTACTTCATTTTCAAATGAAATTGGTTATTCAATTGTAAGAAAAATTGAAAGTAATGAAAGTGGTTATGGATGGCAAAGCCAATTAACTACAACTGAAAAAACCGGAGTTGTAGCTTTCTCTGGAACAAATTATTGGCAATCAACAACTAATCCATATTATTTTAATGATCAATATCCAGATGCAAGAAATCAATCAGTATATAATCCTAATTTAAGAGGAGAATTGATACCTGAAGCCACGAAACCCTCTAGTCAAACTTTCTATAAAGCTAAAGAAAATGATTATGGTATAGCTTTATATGTTGAAGATTATATTTCTAAAGTAAGATCTCTTGGTGTCGATGTTATTGATGGTGGATTGTTAAGTAATAATCAAGCTTCAAGCTTAGGATGTTCTGGAAATTCAACATGTTCAAATTATAGTAATCCATGGTTAAAAAATACTAGCTTTTGGGTTGCATCTGTTGCTTGGGAGGGATCTGCTAATTATCAAAGCTGTATAAAGACTATAGGTAAAAATGGAGCTTATAGTTATACAGGATATAATGATGTATCTAATTATGGTGTTAGACCAACAATTACAGTTAATACTTCTGATATAGAGCAAAAAGATCATGAGTATTTTGAAAATAAGCCAGAAATTACTATTTATTAATTAATTTGACAAATAAGCTAAAATAGTGTATTATTCTTAATCAAAGGAAGTGAATATTATGAAATATGTAGTATTTAATAATCATAATAATCATCAAGTTCATGAAAATGAACATTCTTTGCATTGCAATAAATGACATTAATAAAAATATAATAAAAACATAAAGATTATATGGATGTCATATAATCTTTTTATTTTATAATAAAAATGATAAAATAGATAAGGAGATGAAAATAATGAAAACTGAACCAAAAACTCTTTCTGGATTTATGGAATTAATGCCTCAAGAACAATTATTATTTGATAATATTAAAAATACAATTATAGAAACATATAGAAGTTATGGTTTTTATCCTCTTGATACTCCAGTTATTGAGTATTCAGAAGTATTACTTGCAAAAGCAGGAGGAGAAACTGAAAAACAAATATACAGATTTAACAAAGGAGATAATGATTTATCACTAAGATTTGATTTAACTGTTCCACTTGCTAAATATGTAGCTAAAAGATACAATGAACTAACTTTCCCATTTAAAAGATATCAAACAGGAAAAGTATTTCGTGGTGAAAGGCCTCAAAAAGGAAGATTTAGAGAGTTTTATCAGTGTGATATAGATATAATAGGAGATGAAGTTTTATCTTTAAAATATGATTCAGAAATAATATCTATTATTAATGATATATTTACTAAATTAAATTTAGGTAAATTTGTTGTTAGAATTAATAATAGAAAAATATTAAGTGGTTTTTTTGATAGTTTAGGTTTAAGTGATAAAATAACTGATATTTTAAGAATTGTTGATAAACTTGATAAGATTGGTGAAAATGAAGTAATAGAAATATTAAAAGAATATAATATCAGTAATGAAAATATAGATAAAATAATTAAGTTTATTACAATGAGTGGAACAACTGATGAAAAACTAAATACTTTAAAAAATAATTACAATAATAATGAATTATTTAATCTTGGTGTTAGTGAACTTGAAAGTGTAATAAATGATCTAAATGATAGAGGTGTAAATAAAGATAATTACATGATAGATTTAACAATAGCAAGAGGACTTGATTATTATACTGGAACTGTTTATGAAACTATTTTAGTAGATTACCCAGGAATTGGTAGTGTATGTTCTGGTGGAAGATATGAAAACTTAGCAGAATTTTATACAGATAAAAAATTACCTGGAGTAGGAGTATCTATTGGACTTACAAGATTATTCTATCAGTTAGTTGAAGCTGGAATAATAAATGTTAATAATACTAGTTCAAGTGATTTAATAATTCTTCCAATGACTAATAATTATAAATATATTTACGAAGTAAATAATATTATTAGAAATAATGGTATTATAAGTGATATTTGTTATATTGATAAAGGATTTAAACAAAAAATGAAATATGCTAATAAAATGGGTAATAAATATATTCTAATTATTGGAGATAATGAAGTAGAGAATAATAGTGTTATCCTTAAGAATATGGAAAGTGGAGAACAATTTGAAATTAAAAAAGATGATTTAAATAATATTAATAATATGATTAGTTGACTTTAAAGAGTCTAAAAAGTATAATTAAGTAGTTAAAACGTTGAAGTGGAGAAGTAGCATAAAAAAGATTTATAGAAAGTTAGTGGTTGATGGAAACTAACAACTCGTTTTATGTGAATAACACCGCCTGAGTTGAATGGTGAAAATAAGTAATCATTCACGGTAATACCGTTATAAAAATTAAGAAAACAAAAGGGATGGTACCGTCATATGACTCCTTGTACTATTCCTTTTTATTTTAGAAGGAGATGATAAAAATGGATGTTAAAGATTTATTTAAAGACATCAAAAAATATGAAGGAAAAAGTGTAACTTTAGAAGGATGGGTTAGAAATAATAGAAATCAATCTAACTTTGGTTTTATTGATTTTAATGATGGAACTTATTTTCAGAGTTTACAATTAGTATATGAAAAAGATAATAAACAATTTGATGAAATATCAAAAGTAAGAGTTGGTTCTGCAATAAAAGTAACTGGTAAAATAGTTAAATCTGAAGGAAGTGGCCAAAGCCATGAAATGAAAATTGATTCTTTTGAATTAATGGGAGATTCAGCAGATGATTATCCAATTCAACCAAAAAGACATACAAGAGAATTTTTACGTGATATGGCATATTTAAGACCAAGAACAAATCTATTTAATGCAGTATTTAGAGTAAGAAGTGTAGCAGCACATGCTATTCATGAATATTTCCAAAGTAATAACTATGTATATTTTCATAGTCCAATTTTAACAGCTGCTGATTGTGAAGGAAGTAATCAAATGTTTAAAGCTACTACTTTTGATTTAAATGAAGTTCCAAAAGATAAAGATGGAAAAATAGATTATTCTAAAGATTTATTTGGACATGAAGTATATATAACAGGAAGTGGACAATTACATGGTGAAACATTTGCTCTTGCATATAAAAAGATTTATACTTTTGGACCAACTATGAGAACTGAAAAATCAAATACTAAAACACATGCTAATGAGTTCTGGATGATTGAACCAGAAATAGCATTTTGTGATTTAAATGGTATTATGGATATTGAAGAGGATATGCTTAAATATATTATTAAATATGTTATGGATAAGTGTCCTTTAGAAATAGATTTTTTTGATAAGTTTGTAGAAAAAGGATTAAAAGATAAATTAAATAAAGTATTAACTAGTAAATTTGAGAGAATTACACATCATGAAGCAATTGATTTATTAAAAAAAGCTAAAGTAAAATGGGAGTTTGAACCGGATTATAAAGAAGATATTGCTAAAGAACATGAAAAATATATTACTGAGTATTTTAATGGACCTGTATTTATTACTGATTGGCCAAAAGATATTAAAGCTTGGTATATGAGATTAAATGATGATAATGAAACAGTAGCAGCAGTAGACTTAGAAGTACCAGGTAGTGGAGAATTAATTGGTGGAAGTCAAAGAGAAGAAAGACTTGAAGTATTAGAAGAACTAATGCAGAAGCATGGAGTAGATAAGAGTAAAGTTGATTGGTATGTAAATACAAGACGTTTTGGCGGATGTTATCATGCAGGATTTGGTCTTGGTTTTGAAAGATTAATAATGTATTTAACTGGAATTGAAAATATTAGAGATGTTATTCCATTCCCAAGAACTCCAAATAATTGTGATTACTAGGAGGAAGTTATGAGTAATTTTACAAAAGAAAAAATTGATTATTATGCAAATGCTTTATTAATTGGTTTAACTGATGAAGAAAGGGATATGATTCAAAGAGAATTTGATGACATTGAAACAAGTATGGAATTAATTAATAAAATAGATGGTATTAAAGAAGTAGAACCTCAAAGTTATCCATTTGAAATGGAAGCATTAGAACTTAGAAGTGATGAAGATGAGGGAGAAGAAATTCCAATAGATATTCTTCTTAGAAATGCTGGAAGTGTAGATGGAAGAGAAGTAGAAGTACCAAAGGTGGTGGGATAATGATAAGAAAAAGTATTGAAGAATTACATAAAGATCTTATTAATAAAAAAACCACTAGTGAAGATTTAGTTAAGGAATCTATTAAATCATGCCATGATATACAAGATAGTACTAATTCATTTGTAACTATTATTGATGAAGCTGAATGTTGTGAAGTAACAGATGAATTATTATCTGGTATTCCATTTGGAGTAAAAGATATATTTTCAACGAAAGATGTTTTATCTACAGGAAGTTCTAATACACTTAATAATTATGTTCCTTTCTTTGATGCAACATGTGTTTCTAATTTGAAAAAACGTGGTGCTGTTATGGTAGCTAAAACAGTTTTAGATGAACTTGGAATGGGAGGAACAGGTACAACAGGACATACTGGTGTTGTTCATAATCCTTGGGATCTAGAAAGACAAACTGCAGGATCTTCTGCTGGAAGTGCTGCAAGTGTAGCAGCAGGTTGTTATCCTTTTGCGCTTGGAAGTGATACAGGAGATTCTGTTCGTAAACCAGCTGCATATTGTGGAATAGTTGGATATAAGCCAACATATGGTATGATTTCTAGATATGGTATGTTTCAATTTGCTAGTTCACTTGATACAGTTGGAGTATTATCAAGAAGTGTTGTTGATGCAGCAATAGCTGTAGATGGTATGAAGGGAATTGATCCAAATGATATGACTTCTTGGGATTCTAGTAATATTCATTTGTATGAATCATTAAGTAAAAAAGTAAAAGGTAAAAAACTTTTCTATATAAAAGAAATGTGTGATATAGAAAATTATAAAAATCCTAGTGATGAATTTAAAATGCATTTAGAAAACTTTAAAGAGACAATCAAAAAATGTGAAAGTTTAGGTATGATTGTTGAAGGAATCAATTTTGGAAAAGAATTATTAGATGCAGTATATCCTACATATATGGTTATATATGGAGCAGAAGCATCAAGTAATATGGCTAATTTAACTGGAATATCTTTTGGTCCAAGAGGAAAAGGAAGTACACCAGAAGAGATTATAAAAGATCATAGAACACGTGGATTTAGTCCTCTTATTAAAAGAAGATTTGTTATTGGATCATTTGTATTACAAAAAGAAAATCAAGAAAAATTCTTCTTAAATGCAAAGAGATCAAGAAGATTAATAGTAAATAGAATGAATGAATTATTTAAAGAATACGACGCTATGATAGGACCTGTTTCTAGTGGACCAGCTAAATATTTGGATGAGAAAAAGAATAATACTCCAAAGGAAAATACAGTTATTGAAGAAATACTTCAAATTGGTAATTTTGGAGGATTCCCATCAATTACAATACCAAATGGATTTATAAATAATCTTCCTGTTGGAGTAAATATTACTGGAAGAGTTAGGGAAGATGTAGATGTTTTAAATATAGCATATGCATTAGAAGATGCAATGGACTATAGAAATCAAATAGCAGGAGGTGTTAAGTAATGGCATATAAAGCAGTTATTGGACTTGAATTTCACTGTGAAATGAAATCACATACAAAAGTATTCTCAAATGCTATTAATGGGTATTCAAAATTATCTAATCAATATGTAAGACCTCTTGATATGGCTTTCCCTGGAACACTACCTGTTGTTAATAAAACATGTGTTAGAAAAGCTATAGAAATGGCTATGATATTAAATTGTAAAATTCCAGAATATATGGAATTTGATAGAAAACACTATTTTTATCCTGATTTACCTAAAGGATATCAAATAACACAGTTCTTTAATCCAGTTGGAGTAAATGGAAGAATAGAAATAGATGTTAATGGTACTAAAAAAGAAATATTAATTCATGATATTCATTTGGAAGAAGATGCTGCATCTTTAGATCACTATTATGATACATCAAATATTGATTATAATAGAGCAGGTGTTCCACTTTTAGAATTAGTTACTGAACCTTGTATGTATTCCTCAGATGAAGCTCTTGCATTTTTAGAACATGTTAAAAGTATATATCAATATACTGATATATCTGATTGTGATACTAAAAAAGGAGAAATTAGAGCAGATGTTAATGTATCTATAATGGATGAAGATGCAAGTGAATTTGGTACTAAAGTAGAAGTAAAAAATGTTAATAGTTTTGATGCAATTAGACAAACTATTGAATATGAAATAAAAAGACAAAGTAAACTTAAAGATGAAGGACGTTATGATGAAGTAATACAAGAAACTAGAAGATGGGATGAAGAATCTTGTACTACAATTCATATGAGAAGTAAAGCTGATGCAATTGATTATAAATACTTTACTGAACCTAATATTCCTAAATACAAAATAACTAAAGAATTACTTCTTGATATTAAAAAAAATATTCCAATGCTTTCACATGAAAGACGTGAAAAATATATTAATGAATATAATCTTAGTTTGTATGACGCAAATGTGTTAGTTAAAAGTAAGAAAATATCAGATTATTTTGAGGAATGTATAGCTCTAGGAAGTGATGCAAAAGAAGCTTGCAATTGGATAACTACTAGGGTGTTAGGAGAACTAAATAAAAGTGAAGAAAATACTATTGATAATTTCTTTATAACTCCAAGTATGTTAAGCGAATTAATTAAATTAATAAAAGATAAAAAAATAACTAATAATCAAGGAAAAGAAGTTTTTGCATATATGTTAGAAGAAAAATTATCTCCAAAAGAAATTGTAAAAAAATATAGTATGGAAGTAATTGAAGATAATGATTTAATAAATTCACTAGTGGATGAAGTTATTAGTGAAAATGAAAAAGCAATTACTGATTATAAAAATGGTAGAACAAATATGCTTGATTATATGGTTGGACAAGTAATGAAAAAATCAAAAGGAAAAGCTAATCCTGTTAGTGCTAAAAATTTATTATTAGAAAAGATTAAATAACATTATTTAATCTTTTTATTTATATAGATTTTGTATTAAATATTTGATAAAATAAATATGAGTACAATGTGAGGATTAATATGAAAAAAATAATATTTATTTTGTTATTAATAATTTCATTATTTTATATAGATAAAGTATATGCAGATTTGAGTTGTTCGGATGCTATTACTTTAACTGAAACAAGTATGGCAGATCGAGCATATTTATATGCATATTTACCTGTTTGTGATGAACGTAAATTTACTGGTTATGTATCATTAAGTACAATACATAAGAGAGTTCTTGATGCAGCTGGAATTGATAAATATGATGCCGATTCTGTTTCTGGATCTGGCGATCTTGAAGAAAAATATGTGACACTTTCAATTGATGATAAAACAAAAATAGAATCAACAAGGGTATTATGTGGTGATCCGGCTGCAAAATTAGAAGTTGTAGTTGGTTATACTTATCAAGTTAGATATGATGCTACAGCATATGAATGTACTAAAAAGAGATTCCTGGATGGTTATAAAGAATGTATGAAATTATGTCTTCTTGAGAAGAAAATGGATAAAAATAGTACTTGCAGTTGTACTAATTATGTAGAAGAATATAAAGATACTTGCTATAAATGCCCAAATGGAGGAAACCTAACAGATTGGGGTAACGCCAAAATATGTGTTATTACAGAATCAGGTAGTACTGAGCCCATGAAAATAGATAAAGATTCTTCTGTTTCATATGTTGAACAATGGACAATTTGTAATAGAGAACGTGTGAATGATGAAAGAGGTGAACCTCATGGACGATGTATTGTATTTGCAACATACGATTTTTTGTGTCCTGTTTATGATTGTAAAAAATCAGGAAGCAAACCATATAATCTTTGTACACCAAGTTTTCAAGAGAAGACTTCAGGAGAAAGAGTCTATTGTGTAAATCCAGGATTATTCTTTTCAAAGACTCTATCTTCAACTGCTGAATATCAAACGGATGTTAATTTTAATGTAAAAGATTGTGAATCGAGTTATAGTACTGTAGATTGTGGATATGCAAATATACTTATTGAAGGAGCTAAATATAGCTTGCCAGATAAGGTAATAGAATTTGCACTTAGGTTATGGGGAGTACATACAAATCAAGCAGGATTTAATAAACTTGGTATTTCTCATAAAGCTGGGACTGATTGTAAAACCAATTTGCATTATACTGCTATAAAAAATGTATACAAAGAAACATATAAATACTTTTCAAAATATTTACTAGCTAATTTAAGATTCAGGGATAGTATAAATCCAGTATTAACTGAAACTTCAGATAGAAGTGCATTTGATATTGGATGTAATTCAAGTTTATTAGGTGTTGCATGTGGAAGTACAATTCAATATAAACAAGGAATGGCGCTTCTTACAAATACAATACTTGGAAATAGTACAATGCAAGAAGATTTAAATTCATTATATGGTGGTGGAATATCTGAAGATGTAGATAATGCTGATTTAATAACAGATGAAAATGGAGATCAATATATACAAATATACTTTGATAATATAGAACAAATAACAAAAGAAGTAAAACAAAAAATAGATTGTACTAAATTAGATGAAATGGTTAATAATAGAGTCATAACACAAGCTCAAAGAGAACAAATAGAACCATTTTGTAAAGTAACTGCTGTATTAATAGATGAAGATGGAAACGAATTAGAAAAGTATAATGAAACAAAGCATACACCAGCATATTGTTATAAGAATTTTTGTAGAGTAAAAGTAAAAAAATTCGCAATATGTGATGTAGAAAAAAGATTGAATAAAAGCCTAAAAATAAGATTAAAGTATGATAAATCAACCATTGGAAATAACATAAAAAAATATATAGCATGTGCAAATCCAGATGAAAGTCAAATAATGTTTAGTATAGATGAAGGCTCATCAGATAATAATCTTTTAAATACACCAGTAGAAGAAGAATTTGAAATAGTAAATGTAAAATGTTATGGAACATGTGATGATTATAATTTAAGAACAAATATAAATGATAAATGTAGTGATGATAAAACAAATTATGATAGTGCATTTGTTTCAAGTATAAAAGATCCATCATTAAAATGTATATTGAATATGGATAATCCATCAATAAAAAATAAATATAATTATAGTAATACATTCGAAGTAAGTAATAG
>JAEEGL012890421.1_pt1 | contig 13377 bp, 9 predicted proteins | sample 9134231 | NCBI WGS metagenome assembly JAEEGL01 (sample SAMN16246548, study PRJNA631951) | gut metagenome | biome: gut microbiome; feature: rumen; material: fiber-attached | host: Bos | place: Iran: Karaj | collected 2018-10 | reverse complement strand
CAATAACCTTTCCTTGTGTTGCCGTTTCTGTATGCCTTCCACGGCTCCATTCCAAGTCTAATAAGGTTTTGTACCCCTGCTTTCCTTATGCGTTGCGCCTGAGCCTGCGTCTCGCACCGGACGCGGCGGTGTTCCGTCGTCTCCCGGTTCGCAGAGACCGGGGAGCCGCTTCCGTTCGACAGGATGCCCCCGTGACCGTCACCGGCGACGGGAATTACGCACTTTGGTACCGCGACATTACATAGTGATGCGGCTTATCGCGGAGACCAGGGCGGCGAGCTTTTCGCCGATGTCCGGCGTGAACCCGATGACCTGTCTCACCGGGTGACCGGACCACACTTCGGATATTTTTTTGTCGAGGAGGGCTGATTCCTCCTCGCTTTCCGTTCTGGCCGGATTGTCTTCGAGCGTATAACTGCCCGTGCCCGAGCACGCGGCTGTCGTGAGGTGAAAAACGGCGTCGTAGGCGAGCAGGAGCTCCTCCTCCGTCTTTCCGAGGTCTGCGGCGGCGCGTCCGAACGCTCCGGGTGTCATGAACGCCTTGCTGTCCGTAAGGCCCCTGTCGCAGATGATCAGCATCGGAAGGCCGGATACTGCCGCGATCCGCTCCGCGGCCTCCTCATAGACGGCTTCCTTGTCCAGCTGGTGCTTCATTAGCAGCTTCTGGAAGACGTCGACAGAACCGCAGCTCGAAGCCGAGACACCTGAGAGGATCAGTTCTGTGGCCGACTCGGGCACGGTGACGACGGCAAACCCCCGCCTCCGGAACTCGTCCGCGAGCGGATGCAGCAGGCTCGTCTTGCCCGAACAGGGCCCGCCCGTCAGCACGATCTTCGTTCTGCTTCTGTACATGCCGGATCAGCCCGCCCTGGTCTCGCAGTAGATGCAGCGGTATTCGCGCTTCGCGCGGTCCGCCAGCCTGAAAACGTGCGGCAGTTCCTGCTCGCAGGAGGTTATGCAGCGCGGATTTTTACACTTTATAACGTTTACGAGCCTGTCCGGAGTGTCGAGTGTGAGTTTTTTCACCAGCACTCCGTCTCTTATTATATTGACCGTCGCTCCCGGATCTACATATCCGATGAGGTCGAGGTTCACCGAGGTGAGGGAATCGATCTTGATGATGTCCTTCTTCCCCATCTTCCGTCTGTTCACGTTGCGTATGATAGCGACCGAGAGGTCGGTCGAGTCGAGTCCGAGAAGACTGCAGAGCTTCATCCCGCTCCCGGCTTTTATGTGGTCTATCACGACCCCGTTCTGTATAGCGTCGATATTCATTGTATGCCTGCCTTCCGGCTCAGAGCCTGCCCGCTTCGCGAAGAAGCTTTATGATAAGCGCCATGCGGATGTATTTTCCGTTGAGGACCTGCTTGAAATAGCACGCGCGGGGGTCGTCGTCGACCGCCACGCTGATCTCGTTCACTCTCGGCAGCGGATGCATCACGCACATGTCCGGTTTCGCCCTTTTCAGCTTCTCCGGCGTGAGGATGTACGAGTCGCGGAGCCGGAGATAGTCCTCCTCGTTGAAGAAGCGCTCGCGCTGGATGCGGGTCATGTAGAGTATGTCGAGCTCCGGCATTACGCTGTCGAGGTCCTCGGTCTGGTAATATGGGATCGACCGCTTTTTCAGCGTCTCGTTCTTCACGTAGCTCGGCAGTTTCAGCTCCGCGGGTGAGACGAGCACGAATTTCATATCGTCCGACCTGGACATGGCCCCGATGAGCGAGTGTACAGTCCTGCCGAACTTAAGGTCGCCGCAAACACCGACCGTCAGACCCGACAGCCGTCCCTTCTCGCGGTACACCGTGAGCAGGTCGGCCAGCGTCTGCGTGGGATGGCAGTGTCCGCCGTCGCCCGCGTTGATCACCGGGACCGACGAATTCATGGCAGCGACGAGCGCCGCGCCCTCCTTCGGATGCCTCATGGCGATGATGTCGGCGTAGCAGGAGACGACCCGCGCGGTATCCGCGACGCTCTCGCCCTTGGCTGCCGACGACGTCCCGCTGCCGGCGACCGAGAGCACGTTTCCGCCGAGCTCGTACATCGCTGCCTCGAAGCTCAGCCGCGTGCGCGTCGACGGCTCAAAGAAGAGCGTCGCGAGCTTTTTCCGCTCGCAGACACGGGCGTATTTTTCCGGGTGCGCTATGATATCGAGCGAGTCGGCGATCAGTCCGTCTATCTCGCCGGTGTCGAGGTCGGTGATGTCGATAAGACTTTTCATTATTACGCCTTTCCGGCCCATGAGCCGTCTGACGGATCGTTTCTGAAGGCGATCAGACGCGAAATATCGCTCTGTGAGATATATCCGATCTCCGCCGCGACAGCCGCGACGGTATCGAAATCGGTCAGGGAATGATTTTCAAGATTCGCGCCGGCAAGTCTCTCGATGCCCTTTTTCATGCCGTAGGTAAAGATGGACACGATGCCCAGCACACAGGCTCCGGCCTCGCGGAGCGCCTCCGCTGTGTCTATCACGCTGCCGCCGGTGGAAATGAGGTCTTCAACGACGACCGTCTTCTCACCGGCCTCGAGTCTTCCCTCGATGCGGTTCTTGCGCCCGTGGTCCTTCTCACCCGATCTGACGTAGCCCATCGGGAGGCCGAGGAGGTGTCCCGCTATCGCCGCATGCGCGATGCCGGCAGTCGAGGTGCCCATGAGGACCTCCGCATCGGGGTAGAAGGTGCGGATCAGGCCGGCAAGGCCGTATTCGACGTCGCACCGGACTTCGGGGGCTGTAAGGGTCAGCCTGTTGTCGCAGTAGACGGGGCTCTTGATCCCGCTGGCCCAGGTGAACGGGTCGTCGGGCCGGAAGAACACCGCCCGGATCCCGAGGAGGTCTGCCGCTATCTTTCTTTTTGTTTTGGCGAGTTCGGCATCGGTCATTGCCTTGATCTTGTTTTCCATATTTATCGGAACCTTTCGAAATAATTGTTTCCGGGTCTTTTCCCGGGTACCGGTCTTTGCTTTTTCCGGTCAGAAAGCCGTGCAGAAGCTCTTTCCGGCTTATCCGACGAAATCCTCGACGCAGCGCAGATACGCTTCCTCGGGGTCGGCCGCGGCGGTTATCGGCCGGCCGACGACTATGTAGTCGGAGCCGGCGAGCTTCGCGGCGGCGGGCGTCATGACCCTGCGCTGGTCGCCGGCGTCGCCCCCGGCAAAGCGCACGCCGGGCGTGACGGTGAGAAAATCCTTCCCGCAGCGGCTGTGCACCGCGGCGGATTCCAGCGGAGAGCACACGACTCCGTCGAGCCCGGCGTTCTTTGCCGTCTCGGCGTAGTGCATCACGACGTCCTCCATCGGCTCGCGTATGAGCAGGTCGCGCTCCATCGACGCCTGGTCGGTCGATGTAAGCTGTGTCACCGCTATGAGCAGCGGCCGGGTGCCGTCGGGCCTCACGAGGCCCTCAAGCGCGGCGGTCATCATGGCCGTCGTTCCGGCGGCGTGGACGTTGCAAATGTCGATATTCAGCCCGGAGAGCACCGCCATGGCCTTTTTCACCGTGTTCGGAATGTCGTGCAGTTTGAGATCGAGGAAGATGCGGTGTCCCATCTCCTTTATCTCGCGCACGATCGACGGCCCTTCCGAATAGAAGAGTTCCATTCCGATCTTCACGAAGGGCTTTTTTGCCCCGAACCGGCCGAGAAACTCCAACGTCTGACTTCGCCCGGCAAAATCGCAGGCTATGATCACATCTTTTCCCATTTTCCCAGTTCCTCCAGAGTGTTTATCCCGTACCTGTCCATGACCGACGGCAGGTCTTCAATGATCTTTTTGCATGCGAACGGATCGACCAGATTCGCCGCTCCGACTTCCACCGCCGACGCTCCCGCCATCATCATCTCGATGACGTCACTGGCGGAGGAGATGCCTCCCATGCCGACTACCGGTATCTTCACCGCGTGCGACACCTGCCACACAGCTCTGAGCGCGACGGGCAGCACCGCCGGTCCCGACAGTCCGCCAAAGGTGTTCGCGAGCACCGGACGGCGGGTTCGAAGATCGATCCTCATCCCGAAGAGGGTGTTGATCAGGCTGATGCCGTCGGCACCGGCCTCTTCGCAGGCCAGAGCGACAGACACTATATCGGTGACGTTCGGCGTGAGTTTCATGATCACCGGCTTTCCGGTAACGGCCTTAACGGCCCGCGTGATCTCAGCGGAGCCTTCGGGCGTCGTTCCGAAAGCCATTCCTCCGCCGTGCACGTTGGGGCAGCTTATGTTGACCTCGAGCCAGCCGATCTGCGGCTCGCGGCCCAGTTTTTCGCAGCTGTACGCGTAGTCTTCGGGCGAAAACCCGCTGACGTTGGCCATTACCGGCTTCCGGAAGACGGCCCGGAGCTTCGGAAGCTCTTCGGATATCACCCTGTCGACGCCCGGGTTCTGCAGTCCGACCGAATTCAGCATGCCCGACGGACAGTCGGCGATGCGGGGAGTCGGATTACCGAAGCGCGGTTCTTTCGTCGTTCCCTTGAACGACAGGCTCCCCAGGATGTTTATATCGTAGAGCTCGGCAAACTCGTACCCGTACCCGAAGGTCCCCGAGGCGGGGATCACGGGGTTGTCGAGCCTTATGCCGCAAAGCTCTGCCGCGAGCCTGTCCGTGTCTTTTACCATATCAGTTCTTCCTTCCTGAACACGGGGCCGTCGCGGCAGACGCGCTTGCTGCCAGAGACCGTCATCCGGCTGCAGCCCATGCAGGCACCGAAGCCGCACCCCATCCGCTCCTCAAGGCTGAATTCGCCGGGGATGCCGAGAGCTCCGTTCAGCGCCTTCATCATCGCCTCGGGCCCGCATGAGTAAAAATACGTGCGGCCGGCGGGAAGAGCGTCGGTGACGAAGCCGCGTGTCCCGGCGGTGCCGTCGACGGTGGTCACCGTGACGTCGCATCCGATCCCGGCAAACTCCCGCGCGAGTATCGCCTCGGAGGCGGTGGCGAAGCCGAGCACGACGGCCGTGTCCTTTCCGGCCTCGCGCAGCTTCTTTGCAAGGTAATAAAGCGGGGGAACGCCCACACCGCCTCCGACGAGCAGCGGACGGTCGCCCGACGCTCCGGCATCGAAGCCGTTTCCGAGGCCCGACAGGGCGGAGAGCCTGTCTCCGGGGCGCATCTCAGACATCTGACGCGTCCCGGCTCCGACGATCCTCCAGATCAGCGTCAGCCGTCCGGGTGCCGCGTCGCAGACCGACACAGGACGGCGGAGATAGAGGCCGTCGAGTTTCAGACCGACGAACTGTCCCGGCCGCGCGATATCCGAAGTGTCGCCTGCGAGTTCGGTCCTGAAGATCCCGCCGGGCGTGATGCGCCTGTTTTCCAGTATTTCGAAGATGACTTCCTTCATGCCTGATTTACGAATCTATGGTGGAGATCGTCAGCGTGACCTCCTCGAGAACGTCGAGGAAGACCCTGACGGTGTCGAGTGAGGTGAAGAGCGTGACGTTGTTCTCGGTCGCGCAGCGCCTGATCTGCTCGCCGTCGTCGTAATGGATGCCCGAGAGGATGGCGCGGGTGTTGACGACGTAGTGGATCCTGCCCTCGCGGATGCCGTCGAGTATGTCGCTGTTGCCCTCCGAGATCTTTCCGAGGACGTGAGTGCGAATCCCATGTGCGCGGAGGAAATCAGCGGTGCCGATCGTCGCCTGGATGTTGAAGCCGAGGTTGTAGAAGCGGCGGACGAGGGGCAGAGCCTCCTCCTTGTCCTCGTCGGCGAGCGTCACGAAGACAGTCCCGTAGTTGCGGATCCGCATGCCCGACGCCTGCAGTCCCTTGTACATCGCGCGGGGCAGCGTGTTATCGTAGCCGATCGCCTCGCCGGTCGACTTCATTTCGGGCGACAGATAGGCATCAAGGCCTTTGATCTTATTGAAGGAGAAGACCGGGACCTTCACGTAGAAGCGCTTTTTCTCCTCGGGATATATCCCGAAGATCCCCTGTTCCTTGAGGCTCCTTCCGAGTATGACCTCGGTCGCGATGTCCGCGAGGCTGAAGCCGGTGGCCTTCGACAGGAAGGGCACCGTCCTCGACGACCTCGGATTGACCTCTATGATGTAGACGTCGTCGTTCCGGTCGACGATGAACTGTATGTTGTATATCCCGACGATCCCTATGCCGAGGCCAAGCTTTTTTGCGTATGTCAGGATCGTCCCCTTGACCCTGTCGGAGATCGAGAAGGGAGGATATACCGAGATCGAGTCGCCCGAATGCACACCGGTACGCTCGACGAGCTCCATGATGCCGGGGACGAAGACGTCCACTCCGTCGCAGATGGCGTCGACTTCCACTTCCTTGCCCAGTATGTACTTGTCTACGAGCACGGGCTTGTCCTCGTCGATCTCGACGGCCGTCTTGAGGTAGTGCCGCAGCTCCTTTTCGTTGCCGACGATCTGCATCGCCCTGCCGCCCAGCACGAACGACGGCCGCACGAGCACGGGGTATCCGATGGCGGCAGCCTCTTCGACACCGTCCTCGATCTTTGTGACCGCCCTGCCCCTGGGCTGCGGGATATCCAGCTTTTCGAGCAGACGTTCGAAGATATCGCGGTTCTCCGCGCGGTCGATCGCCTCGCAGTCGGTACCGATGATCTTCACGCCCCTCTTGGCGAGCGGTTCGGCGAGATTGATGGCGGTCTGGCCGCCGAGCGTCGCGATGACCCCGTCGGGCTTCTCGAAATCGACGACAGCCATGACGTCCTCGGGCGTCAGCGGCTCGAAATACAGCTTGTCGGCCGTCGTGTAGTCGGTCGATACCGTCTCGGGGTTGTTGTTGATAATGATAGCCTCGTAACCGTTCCGCCTGATCGTCTGGACGGCGTGTACGGTCGAGTAGTCGAACTCGACGCCCTGCCCGATCCTGATCGGCCCCGCGCCGAGCACCAGGATCTTCTTTTTCCCGGTCAGACGGCTGTCGTTCTTTCCGCTGTATGACGAGTACAGGTAGGGGATGTACACACCGGTGTGAAGGGTGTCGACCATCCGGAAGACGGGCGTGATCCCTCTCTCCTTGCGGAAATTGTATATGTCGAGCTCACCGGTGTGCCAGAGTTTGGCGATGTATTTGTCGCAGAAGCCCATCTTTTTGGCTTCGGTGAGCACTTCGGCGTTGCCCTTTGAGACCGCGAGCTTCTTCTCCATCTCGATGATCCGCATGAAGCTGTCAAGGAAGAGCGTCGTGATCCCCGTCATCTCGTGGACCGCCTGCACCGTCCCGCCGAGCCAGAAATACTCGAAGATCGCGTAGATGGTGTCGTCGTGGAAGGCGCGGATGTACTCCTCGAGCCGCTCGACGGACCAGCCGTCGAACTTCTGCATGGCGAAGTGGCAGACGCCGATCTCAAGCGAGCGCACCGATTTCAGCATGCACTCCTCGAGCGTCGAACCGATCCCCATCACCTCGCCCGTCGCTTTCATCTGCGTGCCGAGCACGTTGGGAGCCGACGCGAACTTGTCGAACGGGAAGCGCGGAAACTTGGCGACGATATAGTCGAGGGAGGGCTCGGTCGAGGCGAGACCGCCGGCGACCGGGATCTCGTCGAGCGTCATGCCGAGCGCTATCTTGGCGGTGACCCTGGCGATCGGATAGCCGCTGGCCTTGGACGCGAGCGCCGACGAACGCGAGACGCGCGGGTTGACTTCTATAAGAAAATACTCGCTGCTGTCGGGATTGAGCGCGAACTGAACGTTGCAGCCGCCCTCGATGCCCAGCTCGCGGATGATCTTTATCGCGCTGTCGTTCAGCATCTTAAGGTCGTGATCGCTCAGCGAGAGTATCGGAGCGACGACCACCGAGTCGCCGGTGTGCACACCGACGGGATCGACGTTCTCCATCCCGCAGATCGTGATGGCCCTGTCGGTGCTGTCGCGCATCACCTCGAACTCGATCTCCTTGTACCCGCGGACGCTCTTCTCGACGAGCACCTGATGCACCGGCGACATCCTGAAGGCGTTCGTTCCGATGTCGATCAGCTCCTCCTCGTTGTTGACGAAGCCGCCTCCGGTGCCGCCCAGCGTGAATGCGGGGCGCAGCACGACGGGATATCCGATGTCGAGCGCGGCCTTTTTGGCCTGCTCGAGGTCATACGTGATCTCCGACGGAATGACGGGCTCGCCTATGCTCTGGCACATCTCCTTGAAGAGCTCCCTGTCTTCCGCCCGCTCGATGCTCGATGCCGGAGTGCCGAGAAGTTCGACTTCGCACTCCTTGAGGATGCCTTTCCTGTCGAGCTGCATCGCGAGGTTGAGGCCGGTCTGCCCGCCTATACCGGGCACTATGGCGTCGGGGCGCTCGTATCTGAGTATCTTGGCGATGTATTCGAGCGTCAGCGGCTCCATGTACACCTTGTCCGCGATCTGGGTGTCCGTCATTATCGTGGCGGGGTTCGAGTTGCAGAGTATGACCTCGTAGCCCTCTTCCTTGAGGGCGAGGCAGGCCTGCGTCCCGGCGTAGTCGAATTCGGCCGCCTGGCCGATGACTATAGGTCCGGAGCCTATTATGAGCACTTTTTTTATGTCGGTTCTTTTTGCCATTTTTTGCTTCCGCCTTCTGTTGATGTCATATATGGATCTTCTTATTGCTTTTGCGCCTGTCCGGGAAGCCGCCCGGCCGCTGCGCTCTCCGCTTCCGCGAGCGCGGTCTCCGCGCCGGCGCCGGCGCCGGGGCGGCGGTAGACAGTCTTTCCGCCAAAGGACGTCATGAGGCACTCACCGAAGAGGACTTCGCCGGCGAATGGCGTCGATCTGCCCATCGAAAGGAACTTTTCGGGGTCCGCTTCGCGGGATATCCCGAGGTCCCACACCGAGAAGCCGCCCGCCGGTATCCCGAACCTCCGGCGCGGGGCCGTCGTGAGCAGCGTTATGAGTTTTTCGAGGGATATTATACCTTTTTTCACGAGCCCGGTATAGAGAGCGGGGAAGGCGGTCTCAAGTCCGACGATCCCGAACAGGCTTCCCGCCAGCCCCCCGGCCTTTTCGGCGGCCGAGTGCGGCGCGTGGTCGGTGGCGATCATGTCGACGGTGCCGTCGATGACCCCGTCTATCAGCGCCTCGCGGTCGGAAGGTTCCCTCAGCGGCGGATTCATCCTGAATCTGCCTTCGTCGCGGAGCATAGTGCAGTCGAGCAGCAGATAATGCGGCGCGGTCTCGCAGGTGACGTCGACTCCGCGGCGCTTGGCCTCTCTTATAAGCCTCACACTTTCTCTGCAGGAGATGTGACAGACGTGATATCTGCATCCGGTATCGGCTGCGAGCTTCAGGTCGCGTTCTATCTGCCGCCATTCGCTCTCGGAGCTGATCCCGGGCAGACCGTGCGCTCTCGCGTAACTGCCGTCGTGTATGTATCCCTTTCCGCGAAGCAATTCGTCCTCGCAGTGAGCGACGATCGGCAGTCCCAGCTTCGCGGCGGTCTCCATCGCCTCGCGCATAAGAGACTCCGACTGCACTCCGACCCCGTCGTCCGAAAAACCCGCAACGAACCCGCTGCATCCGGCGGCAGACTCAGGACCGAAGGCTTTCGCGATGCCGCGCATGTCGGAGAGCTCCGCTCCTCTCTCGCCGACGGTGATCGACGCGAACGGATAGACCGGGATAACGGCGTCGCGGCCGATGATGTCGGTCTCCTCGCGCATATGTCCGACGCTGTCGGGGACGGGCCGCAGATTGGGCATCGTGCAGACGGCAGTATATCCGCCGGCGGCTGCCGCAGCGGTGCCGGTCGCTATGCGCTCCTTATAAGAAAAGCCCGGCTCGCGAAAATGCACGTGCACGTCGCAAAAACCGGGCAATACGGTATATTTTCCGGAAACAGAAACAGTTTCGCCCGGAATACCGGCCGGGAGGGTCTGCGGCGACGTCGCCGCGGGTCCTTTTGCCGCAAACTGTTCGGTTTCCTTTTTGAATGCAGTCATAAAGCTGCCTCCGCTCTTTTGTGGACGGACAAATAAAAGTCCCGCCGAAGCCGGCGAGACCGATTCCGCGCACGCCAAAACACCGGTATATCATTCCGGGAACACTTATGGTGATGCGCGCCTCCGGCCGGCCGTCTGCCCCGTCCTTTGACCGATATATTATATCACATAAATAATTAATGTGTCAACTGTTTTTTGCAGCGTCTCCGCGGGTTTACAGAGGGCTGGCGGTCCCGGAGGACCGCCAGCCCTGTATTTTTTATCCGGTCACTGCTGTGCTTCGGACTCGAAGAGACGGCCGTATCTCAGCAGTCTCTCGTACTTCTCGGCTGCCGCCGCCTCGGCCTTCGCGAAGAGGGCTTCGGCGCGCTCCGGGAACTGCTGTGCAAGTCTGCTGTATCTCGTCTCGCCCGTGATGAACTCGCGGTAGTCGGCGGAAGGCTTCTTCGAATCGACGGTGAGAGGATTCTTTCCTTCGGCTCTGAGAGCGGGATTGTAGCGGAACATCTGCCAGTATCCGGCATCGACCGCACGCTTCATCTCGAGCTGGCAGTTCTGCATGCCGCCCTTGACTCCGTGCATCTCGCAGGGCGCGTAACCGATGATCAGCGAAGGTCCGTGATAGGCTTCGGCTTCGGTCATGGCCTTGAGCAGCTGGTTCATGTCGGCGCCCATGGCGACCTGCGCGACATACACGTATCCGTAGGACATCGCGATCTCGGCGAGGTTCTTCTTGTTGATCGCCTTGCCGGCAGCGGCAAACTGAGCGACCTGACCGATCTGCGAAGCCTTCGAGGCCTGGCCGCCGGTGTTCGAGTAGACTTCGGTATCGAAGACCATCACGTTGACGTCTTCGCCGGAGGCGAGCACGTGGTCGAGACCGCCGAATCCGATGTCGTAGGCCCAGCCGTCGCCGCCGAAGATCCATACCGACTTCTTCGACAGATAATCCTTCTCGGCGAGGATCTTTTCCTTCAGTTCCTTGTTTACTCTCGACTTCTCGAGCATCGCGATGAGGTCCGCGGTGGCGGGGCCGTTGGCGCTGCCGTCGTCGACAGTCTCGAGGTATTTCGCTATGACGGCCTTTCTTTCGTCGTCCTTGAGCGATTCGCCGTACTCTTTGACCATGCCGATGAGCTTCTCTCTGATCGCCTTCTGGCCGAGAGCGATGCCGAGGCCGTGCTCAGCGTTGTCCTCGAAGAGGGAGTTGGCCCAGGCGGGTCCGCGTCCGCTCTCGCGGTTGACGGTGTAGGGAGTGGCGGGAGCCGAACCGCCCCAGATCGAGGAGCAGCCGGTGGCATTCGAGATGTACATCCTCTCGCCGAAGAGCTGTGTTACGAGTCTCGCGTAGGAGGTCTCGGCGCAGCCCGCGCAGGAGCCGGAGAATTCAAGCAGCGGCTGCTTGAACTGGCTGCCCTTGACGGTGTTGTTTATGATCTCGGGCTTCTCGGAGACATTGGCTACGGCATAGTCGAAAGCGGCCTGCTGGAAGAGTCCCTTCTCCTGAGGAGCCATCTCGATGGCGGACTTGGCAGAGGCGAGCTTCGCGGCTTCCTTCGCGGCGGTCTTGGGATCGTACTCGGGATGTTCGGCGGCGACCGTCTTGCGGGCGTTCTCGGCGGCCTTTATCGATACCGGGCAGGCCTTGACGCAGAGCGTGCAGCCCATGCAGTCGAGAGCGGAGACGGCCATCGTGAACTTGTAGTTGGTCTTGATCACCGGTCTGGCGGCGAAGAGCGTTCCCTCGGGAGCGGCGGCCGCTTCGGCCTCGGTCATCGCGAACGGTCTGATCGCGGCATGCGGGCAGACGAACGCGCAGTTGTTGCACTGTACGCAGTTTTCGGGCTTCCATACGGGCACGAACACGGCAACGCCGCGCTTCTCGTAGGCAGCGGCGCCCTGCGGGAAGGTACCGTCGGCGCAGTCCTTGAAAGCCGATACCGGCAGCGAGTCGCCGCGCATGGCGTCGACGGGCTCGACGATCCTGTTGACGAAATCAACGAGATCCTTTCTCGGTCCGGTGACCTCGGCCCTGGGGGCGTCATCTTCGCAGGCAGCCCAGGCCTTCGGAACGTTCACCTTCACGAAGGCGTCCGCGCCGGCCTCGATGGCGGCGTAGTTGAGATCGACGATAGCCTGGCCCTTCTTGATGTAGGACTTGTAGGCCATCTTCTTCATGTACTCGATAGCCTCGTCCTTGGGAAGGATGCCGGCGAGAGCGAAGAAGGCGGACTGGAGAACGGTGTTCTTGACCTTTCCGTTGCCGATGCGGCGGAGGGCGATGCCCGTACCGTCTATGATGTAGAAGTTGATTTTGTTCTTTGCGATGTACTTCTTGACGGCGGAGGGCAGGTGAGCGTCGAGCTCCTCAGGCTTCCAGGCGCAGTCGAGCAGGAAGGTACCGCCCGGCTTGACGTCCTGGACCATGTCGTACTTGGTCAGGTAGGCCTGGTTGTGGCAGGCGACGAAGTCGGCCTTGGTGATGTAGTACGAGCTCTTGATCGGGCTGTCGCCGAAGCGCAGGTGCGAGATCGTGATGCCGCCCGTCTTCTTCGAGTCGTACTGGAAATACGCCTGGATGTATTTGTCGGTGTGGTCACCGATGATCTTGATCGAGTTCTTGTTGGCACCGACGGTACCGTCGCCGCCGAGTCCCCAGAACTTGCAGGAGATCGTTCCCTTGGGCGATGTGTCGGGGCAGGCCTTCTCGGTGAGAGACAGACCGGTGACGTCGTCCACGATACCGACCGTGAAGTTGTTCTTCGCTCTCTTGAGGCTGAGGTTGCGGTATACGGCGAAGATCGAGGCCGGAGTGGTGTCCTTCGAGCCGAGGCCGTAGCGACCGCCGACGACCTTTATGTCACCGCGGCCGTTCTGCGCGAGGGCGGTGACGACATCGAGGTAGAGCGGCTCGCCCAGCGAACCGGGCTCTTTGGTGCGGTCGAGGACCGCGATCGACCTGACGGTCTGCGGAATGGCGGCGAGGAGGTGCTTCGCGCTGAACGGACGGTAGAGTCTTACCTTTACGAGGCCGACCTTTTCGCCGTGGGCGTTCATGTAGTCGATGACTTCCTCGGCGACGTCGCAGACCGAACCCATGGCGACGATCACTCTGTCGGCATCGGGCGCGCCGTAGTAGTTGAAGAGCTTATAGTCGGTACCGAGTTTCTTGTTGACCTTCTTCATGTAGTTTTCCACGACGGCCGGGAATTTGTCGTAGTACTCGTTGCAGGCTTCTCTGTGCTGGAAGAAGATGTCGCCGTTTTCGGCCGAGCCGCGGAGCACGGGGTGCTCGGGGTTGAGGGCTCTGCCGCGGAAGGCGGCGATGGCATCCCAGTCTACCATATCCTTGAGATCGTCGATGTCCCAGACCTCGATCTTCTGGATCTCGTGGGAGGTCCTGAAACCGTCGAAGTAGTTCAGGAAGGGGACTCTGCCCTTGATGGCCGCGAGGTGTGCGACCGGGGAGAGGTCCATGATTTCCT
>JAEEGL012028245.1_pt1 | contig 13377 bp, 12 predicted proteins | sample 9134231 | NCBI WGS metagenome assembly JAEEGL01 (sample SAMN16246548, study PRJNA631951) | gut metagenome | biome: gut microbiome; feature: rumen; material: fiber-attached | host: Bos | place: Iran: Karaj | collected 2018-10 | reverse complement strand
ACAGCAATGCCTTTCCATAGCCTTTGCCTCGATCATCTGGCCAAACGAACAAGTCTTCAAGATACAGCCCGGAATGCCCAATGAAGGTTGAGAAGTTGTAAAAGTATAGAGCGAAACCAACCTCACGCCCATCCGCAACAGCGAAAACGGCTTCTGCCCTGTGTTCATCAAACATTTCCCGTTCTAGCACATCAGGCGAAGCAACTACCTCGGTCTCCATCTTCTCATACTGGGCAATTCCTTTTATGAACTCCAATAGCAATGGCACATCACGCCGTTCAGCCTTGCGAATCACGACATTATTCTGTTGCGTCACACATTTCTTCATCCCTGATGACTCGTTTTCTTCTATCAATGATTCTGATGGATCAATCTTATCAGACACAGATGTAACAGTAATGGATAGCGGAATTGACTTTTCTTCTTCATCTTCCGATTCCATGCTTACGGATTTCCTGCTGGTACCGATACTAATAATACTATAAAATACTATAACGATTACTGCAATGATGACGAACCAAATCATAGATGCCTTTATTTAAAAACTAGATTTCCTTCACAATCACTGTTTTCTTCATTCTGTGTGCTTCAGAGATAGTGTGATGCGTACCGCGAGAGTCAGCAGAGGGGAATGCAATCACTTTTGATGCCTCTTTTACTATCAAAGTATTTCGACAAAGAGGGGCCCGTTTCCCGAAACGAACGTAATCAGGAACGATCTCTCTCAGAGGTATGTGATGATGACCAGCAAAGATTTTTGCGTATGTATCAATGCCTTGGGCACCACCAGAAACCACAAGGGAGATATCATTGGGTGAGAGCTCTGAAAGCAGAAGTTCTTCCCATACAGAATAACTGATTATGGGCCTTCTCGTACCAACAATTGCGACTTTCATTTTTATATTCTTGTATGTCGTTATTTTCCGTATATCATATATTGGCTACAAATATACGAATTTATCTTCGATTATAACCACTTAGGAACTGTCATTTAATAACATTTAGCGGTGTAACTATATTTTTACATAGAAAACCCTATTCTGCGATGGCGATCACACGGAATATCAGAAACATCCTCTGCCGTAATAATCCTATCTAATTTGCCGTCTTTACTATAGCGCATAGCACGTCTAACATAAGTATTGTCAATCATACTCTTAACAGATCGAGCATTTGCCCAAGTTCCATTATTACTTTCAGACATGGCAATTTTAAGATGTTCGCGGAAACTTGCTAATCCGCCATCTGAAAAATAGTGGCCGTATTTTTTTAAATAGCGTACCCCAATCTCAGTAAGTTCATCTAGAGTATAGTCCTTAAACTCAAACTTGTTGATGAATCGGGAATAAAGACCAGGATTCTGTTCGATCATCTTATCAAGTTTGTCCTTATAACCACAAAGAACGACGGCAAAATCCTTTTTTTTCTCGTCTGCGAGGGCAGACAGTAGTAATGGGAGAACCATCTTATTTGGGTCATGTGGATGAGTCCCTTCTAATAGATAAGCTTCATCGAACATAAGTATTCCCCCCTTGCTCATTTCAAGAAGTTGTGGAATCATCTCTTCTGTATTACCAAAATTCTCTCCACAAAAGATATTTCTATCAGCAACGACAACATGACCTTTGCTCAACAATCCTGCTTCTTTAAGCAAGGCTCCATACAGACGACAGATAGTGGTCTTACCTGTGCCTGGATTACCATAGAATACAGAATGAAGAAAAATCTCCATGACTGGATAATCTAGTGACTGATGCAGACATGCCTTGTTGTATTCTGTAAGGCATTTAAACTCTGCAAGTCGTTTCTTTATTTCTTCGCAACCAACCATTTGATTCAGTTTTTCAAATGGATGGGAAGGAGGAATAAGAATCTCTACTTGTATCTTATTATGTCCTGCTATCATCCCCCCATCAGGATAATTTTCGTCTTCTGGGAAAACTCTCTGAAATCTAGGTTCAACTTCAACAAAGTCTCTTTCATCTTCGATTTTAATATCTCCTAGTACTCTAACATCTACAATCCCAACACATCTTTCAAGGCTCCAGGAATGTCCTTCGCAAATAGGGACTAATTTGCCTCCGTTTCCATCACATACAGGTTGAGGATCAGAGCGTTTCATATTTGCGTAAGTGCAATCTTGTATAAGAACTTGATATCTACTTCCATTCTTTACCTGAAAATACCTCATCCCCATATCAGAAATACGGAAAACGCTTTCTTTTATGTTAGGACTATTGCCGTTATCCAAGACAACTTTCTTTTCATTTCCTGTCTTCAACAGAATAGCATTGCTTTGTTTTTTGATGATGGCATCCTTCTTAATTAATTTACGCTCTAATTTCCTGATGGTTCTTCCTAATTTCAAGTTCTCTTTCCACATTAATCCACGGAGCTTGATTGTAGTGACATAATTACTTTCCAGCTCTTCCCTTGACATCGATGGAGCATGTTCACATTCCTTTTGAACCAAATTGTCCATCAATTCAGTCCCCCTTAAAACCTTGTTATTCTTTACTTCATCCATATCTCTAAAACTTTTTGTGGTTCCTCTTCAAATCTAACAATTGGATCAATAAAGCACAAGTTTCCATCACGGTCTTTTAGACAGTTGTCAGCCCAAACATCAGTAAATGATACTTTACCATCACTATAGAAGTATCCGGAATCGGAAAGCTTGAAACCATGAGAGATAAACCATGCATGGATCTCTGCTCTTGATGGCCTCTCTAGAGTATCTATGAAAGGTTGCTCATAAACCAGTCGCACACCTTTACTGACATAATCCTGACTGACACCGAGGAATTTATAACCCACATTACCGAAATATCGGTTATGGGCATAGTGTTCGAATAGCACCGTATAAGGATTCTCATGCTTTAGGGCTGCATAAGCAAACGGATCTCGGAACTTCACAACTCGTTTTTTTGATTCATCATAGAATACTATGCTTTCGCCGCTCTGCTTCTTCGTTCGTACCCCAAAGAAATCCCATTCCTTTGCGGGAATGAACTGGCCAATCTCCTTGGCAATACCAAGCAAACGCTCTGTTTCTTTTAGTATAGCCCGTCGCAAATTCTTTTCATTATTTGGGAGGTTATTTATATATGGCCTTATATCCTCTAAATCTTCCGTTTTAGCCATAGTCATAAGGCCTTCTTTAATTATATGCTGTTGACTATAGCATACACTATCTTCATTAACATAGCGCAGTTCTCGTGACTCCCAGTTTACTGTTAGTTGATCCAGACCATAGCCTTTCTTCCTACATGATTCTATCCCTGCAGCTAACCATCCTTGACTTTCCTGATCCATTTCAATTAGTTTTTTTTATTTCATTCGGCCAAGTTCAATCATATAATCATTATTGAGAGATTCCTGTTTCTTTAACTCTTTCATAGTCAAAGCTCCATATTGAAGCATCACTTTTTTACATTCTGTAATTGCTCGTTCATCCACAGGTTTTTCATTGAGAAAATCCCTGGGTGGTTGGTTTAACAGATCCAATCCGGTTTTTCCTTGCTTGTATACATTAACATTTGCACCATTCTTCAAGAGCCATTCTAATTTCCTAATATAGAAATATGGATTTGTCTTTGTCATATCACAATCCATGAATAACTCGACCGTCCAATATACACCATTCACATAAGCTGTATCGTTTTCTTTGAGATAGTCAAGCACGCGCTCTGTTTCTTCCCACGTACGGTTAGTGTCAAAACGAATTTCGTCAATTCTGTCATGCAACATATCCCACCATACTTCATCGATATAATCTTGCAAATATGTACTTTCAACTCTCTTTCTCAATTCTGGAATATATACCTTGATGACATCCAACGGCTGTTCATTGAGAAAATTCGTCCATTCAAACTCGATTGATGGTGGAAAGCAGCGTTCATTATAATGGGTAATCATCAGCATTTTGGTCTCGCCTGATTTCAGGGATTCGTCGTGACCTAATGCAAATTGTAATTCCCCAAGTTGGCGGCTACGATCAATAGCATAACGCAAAGCACGCAATTCATCAGCCAAAGGTTCTTCACCAGGTGCTTTCCACACTTTTACAATATAGTACCACGAATTACCATTAGCTCTCATTTTGTATGCTTGTCGCAGACAATCACAAATGCCTTTCTCCTTATTGGAGTACATAAGATATGCATTAAACTCATACGAAAACGAGTTATTGAACAACCTCAGGTCATCCTTGGTCATAGGAAGTTCATCATGCGGATTTACCAACATCTCAGCTATTTCAGTACCTGTTTTCAAACTCAAACGTTCCCATTCGTCATCTACGGTAACAACATGGTCATCTCCATCTACTTCATGACCAACATACTCTTGAATGGTAAGCACCTTATTATTCGAAGCAGAGAAGTTAAATGGAGGGAACTCGTTGTAGTCATCTTCTACAGATTCTTCTTCATCATCACTACTACTCAGCAAATCCACCATATTTCCATTGATATAGTGCCAACGTTTGCCTGTCTGTACAACATATAGATCCTTACCCCAACGCTGTATTTCATCATATAGAGCTGGTATAAGTATGTTTCCATCAATATCCTTCCAACCAAGCTTGCCATTCTTGGCAAACATATATCCGTTGTCATGTGTATGAATGTTCATACCATGTATATTACGTTCACCAAATAAGAAGAGATAGTCATCTTGTAGGATATAGATGTATTTCTCGCATTTCTCTATTTGGTCATATTCTGCAGGAACAAGCATGCTGCCATCCAAGTTCTTAATGCCAACCTTGCCATTTTCATGAAACAGAAAGATATCATCAGAATGAAACATCATTTGTTCTCCGATTATCTTTATTTCCTTATCGTTATACCCCTTGTTCATAATTGAATCTTTGTAATTAATCTAAACCGTCTGTGTGAGCCTTTTCTTCTTCTGCAAACATCCAGTCAAAGAACTTTTCCGCAGCCTTATCATCAGCATTGTATTTCTTCTTACGACAGAATGAATAAAACTCATGACGAATCTCTGTAGATTGAAATTTGACGAACTCCAACCTAGATATCTTTCCATCATATAGCATCTGATACAGAGTTTCTTCATCTATTGAGATGTTTGCACTAAGCCATAAACAACCTCTGATAGGATTGCCGACTTTTAGTTGCGGCATCATTTCTTTACGGAAGAACAAAGGAATCTCAACCTTTGTGTTATCATGATTACAGACACAGATTTGTGTTTTCAGGAAATCAATCCCTAAGAAAGTCTGCTCTTCAAGAGAACTTACTGGCGATTGGAACTCTGCTATATCAGGAATCTCGCGCTTAGTGTTTAGGAAAGCCACCATTTTCGATAAATCAAAAATTGCTGGCAGAACGTTCCCATTCTCATCCCTCCGGGGTTCTTGACCAGTCCTTGTATACCAGTCGATGGCCTGTTGCCCTTCGAAACTGAAAGATTCCATGGGTTTCTCAACGATTATCCCAAGAGCCGAAAGGTTCACTTTTATGTGGTTCCCTTTCTTATACATTTTTTGATGCTGTAGATAGTCTGTGGCAAAGAAGGCAAATTCCCATGCGTCATGAGAGCATTCTATGGTTGCTTCTATTCCATTGTCCCATATATAGACTTCTTCTATTTCTACTTCAATATCAACACCATTTTGGGTTGGGTATCCCGAAATAAACTCTAAAGTATTCGTTTCCTCGTTTAATACCAGAATAGCATCAATACCCATCTCTTTTTCTGTATACTTCAAATAAGTAACATCAGGATATCCACGTCTCTTTACGACATCATTGAACAATGCATCTTTTAGAACCTTCTGAAGAATACCCTTTTCTACAAGTGCCTGACTGTCCATTATACCGTCAAAGTGGTCTGCATGACCTTGAAAAATCTTCTGCTCCATAGATCTTGTTTTTTTAGTAATGTTTAATTCAATCATCGTCAATATCATCCGAATCCATCCAGTTAGTGAATTCCTGATATATTTTCATCTCTTTCTGGTATTTTGCTTCAGCTTCTTTTTCTTCCTCTGTAGGCTCCAGCTCTGTCAGGCCAGCAAGCAGCGTTTGCAAGGCAAGTTCCTGACCACAACCACTGGGCAAGTCGCTATTACGTTCAAACTCTTCGAGAGCTAGCTGAGCACGAGCTTCGACAAACTCATGAAGTGCGTCACTGTCTTCAAGAATAGTCTTGTCAAAGCCAACAATCCTGTCACCAACTTCAAGGATATAATCCTTTAGGAAATTGTAATAATACGTCTTGTCCATATTACCAATCAGTTTTAATTTATAGATTCAATCTTTCCATCGTAGTGCAATGATCATCTGCTTTCTGTTTTTCCTTATCCGATGTGGCTGAGTGCTTGCACCTAATAGCATATGAGCGCAACTTTGCAATCTGTTCTATCGCCAAGTCGTAATTCAGAGTTTCTTGCACTATGTCCATTTCTCTCTCTTATTCTATTATTATAAGTTTAAGGATGTCCTTGACCATAGAGATGCTCATAATAACCCAGACTCTCGTGATACCTGCGGTTTCTCTCCGCACGTTCTCTGCGCTCTCTGGCCTCACGCTTACGTTTCTTATCCTTGTCACTCTTTGAATCGTTGCCACCAAAGATACCAGCAAATAATGCAATCAATAATAAGATTTCCATAATTATAAATTTTAAATTGTTACTATTTTATTACCTTGTTGAATCTCTCAATTGTCCAAAGACCTTTATATATCATAGATATGAATACCCATAGATTGAGTGTAAGCATGAGCAAATCCTATTTAACACTGAATGTACCAACGGGAATAGTAGTGGCTGTAATAATGCTCATATAGAAGATTCCGTACTCACCTTTTTCTAACTCACTGGCAGGGATAGTCAGCAGGTATGATTGGTTACCATACTTATGGCCTTCAAACTGAACATAACCAGCTTTTTTAGTCTCATCAGAGCCAATTAATGCAGACTCGAATTCAATCCACTGAATGCGTCGTTCTTTCTTGGACTCCTTGAACCGTACAATACGATAGGAGTCCATAGGATCCGTCTCATTGTTATCACCTTTGATTAGCAGACGAACATTATTGCCGTCAGCATTGACAGAGTAGGACGAATGACCTCCCTTGAAGATGATGTCCATGCCGGACGAACCTGCCAGACCGCTTACGGTTCCTGCTGCGCTGGCCACGCCTGCAGCACCACCCATCACTCTCACTCCATTAATAACTCCGCCAACCGATCCAGCTGTAGCGGCGCCGATCATACCCCCAGCACCTACGATGTCAGCAGCACCACCAATCCACTTAGACCATTTCTTGACTTTGTTCTCGTGCTTACCAATAGTTCCAGACTCCTTTGGCAGAGCAGCGAACGTTGAATCACTAGTCAGAATGCAGTAGCTGTTGATAAACTCTGGCTCTGCGACCTTTACTTCCTGTGCACTTGCTGAAACTGCTGTCAGCATCATTGCGATTGCGATAAAATTCTGTTTCATATTCGTACGTATTTTAATATTAATAATGTTATATCAACCAAAGAGGGTTACTCTCGTACTAACCTGCAGGTATCGCCAAACACCTTTTTAGCACAGAGAGCAACCCTTCTTAAATTGTCGAGCCACCTTGTTTCTGTGACCCTGAAGATTTCAGTCTGGCGAACTTCGCAGGATTCAGGGCACATCCATAAGCACTTTGCGATTCACGAAACGCTGCGTGCTTGTTTCTGGAGGCGAAGGTACAAATTGGTATTCATTAATACAAATGCAAGGCTTGCATGTTGGCTTTTATTAGGAAAAAACTCATTTGAGGACAGTTTCTGGATGATTTTTCGTATATTTGCACCCAAAATTGGATAGGTATGAATTTTATATTAGGATTAAGACAACTACCGTTCGAACAAGAACAAGATCAAATTATATATGTAGAAAACCAATATGACGAGATAGTTAATCGTTATATTCAAGATAACTATATTCAAATATTAAAGCTATTTTCAGAAAAAGGATATAAATTCTGCTATATACCAGCTCTTGTGAAGGAACTCTCTAAGAGTTCCACACTCCAGTTTTATGCACCCGAATTGGAGAACGACTTTGTCCCCAACAAGGATATTCATAGTGACCTATTATTAGACTGGATGGTTAATCCAGAGAAGCGAGACAAGATAAAACCATCTCTATTGTATTACCACCCCAAAGCCTTCAATCATGAATATGAAGACATGATTTGCCAATTTAGAGGAATTACATTAACACCTGATTCTGGATATGATAAGACGAACGATTTATCTGTCATTCTTGACCAAATACTTCGTTCACTAAACTATTATGACAGTCACGATTCCGGTATACGATTTATGAAGGGTGAGGACGAGGATGAAGATATTGATCCAGAATCTCGAAGTATTCTTATGCAAGCCCGAGAAAAAATCGAAATGGTTGAACAGAAAGGATACTCACGCGCAGTCATAAATCGGTTAATTAATCGTAAGCCCAAATTAAGCCGTATTCTTATTACCAAAGACTACAGAATACTTTTACCTGATTATAAGAATAAAGAAATTATATTAGATGACCTTCCCAAGGCAATGTTTCTTCTTTATCTAAAATATTCTGAGGGTATTGCTTTTGCTTCTCTTAAAAACTATAAAGAGGAACTGACAAAAATCTATGCTTACATTAAAGGGAAATCGGATGCTGTAGAAGTTAATGAGACTCGAATTAACAATTTGATAAAGCCCAAAAGTACTACAATAAATCCAAATCGAACGAGAGTGAATACGGCATTTATGGAGGCTTTTGATAGCCATCTATCTGATTATTATATTATACAGGGTGAAAAGAAGATGCCCTATAAGATAATGATAGATAGAAACCTTGTTGAGTGGGAAGATGAGAAAATCCTTCTCATCCCCGCACCTAAAGGAGAGTAAGTGGAACTCAGAAAACTTCAAAGTCACCATCGGGCGCAGCCTCTAACTCTTCTTTTGACATTGACTCAGCTTGCTTAAGCGTACGTTGGGATTCTTCCTTGTCTGTCACAACTTTTATCCCCATTTTGCGTAAATGTTCTGCTAAGAAGGATCCAATCTCCTTGTCTTTTAAAGCTTGTTGCTTATCATTAGTTTTTTTCGTCCTTGCTATTGCTTCATTTTCGAGGTCATCATCAATAAGACCTACCGTTTTACTAAAGAACTCTTGCATAGAAACGCTTGATTCTCTCATTCCCATTGAAACGTTTCTCTCGCCAAACACAAAGAAATAATCTTTAGCCCAATTAAATGCCACGTCCAATACATCCTTACCACCTCTAATAAAGGCCCAATCATCTTCTGAACCATATACCGTGGAAAAGATAATGATATTATTTCTTCGTCCCATAGTCAGCAACTCGTAGATTGTGATGCAAGGAATCTGTGTCAATTCATGTAATCCATAGTTCCGTGCTGCAAGGTCAAGAGCGTACCTAATTACACTTTTCTGAGCCTGGAATGGTGTAATTATCACAATAGTGCTTTTGAGATCTATCTCATACCGTCCCGTTCTAGGATTCATTATTGCATACATCTTTTCAATATAGCGAATGTTGTCAACCATCCACTTTACGATAGCATTTGCCTCATGGGCAGAATAACGGCTTCTCTGTTCTATTTTCGATGTAGCATGTGATACGTGTATGTGTCCTGCTGACGGACAAAAAACACCTAAAGGCTTATTCTTCTTTTCCATAATCATCCAATTTTACTCTCAATTCTTATCATTATTCAAAATTTGGATATCATTCTCTCCTTGTTCATCTTCCGAAATGCCGAGTAATGCATCAAACTGTTCTGTTGAGATAGTTTGATTTATCTTCTCTCTTGCTATTTGAACAGGTTTACATGTCCATACCTTCTCATCTCCAATTACATAAAAACGGTACTTCGCTCTTGTTGCAGCCACATTTACGATATTTTTATTGACCCAGTTGGCAGCGCTGATGGATTTATTGTCACAGCCTAAAAGAAAGATAACTTCATCTGTTCCTTTGCCTTGGAATGTGTGTACAGTTCCAATATTATTGCCCTCTATCCATCGTCTTATTCTACCTTCATTTTTGTAAAGGTCAGAGTCCTTCAGCATATCAACCATTCCATATTTGACAGATGTAAAAGGAGTAATTATAAATAACGAAATGTCATCAGCAGATTTCTCTATCTTTTTCTGAAGTAGCTTTAATACCACATCTCCCTGGGCTTTAACAAAATGGTCTTTATTTCCATTTTCTGGGCCAGATACTTGTATCCATACAGATCTGTCCAAAATAAACGTTGCACATTTCGCCTCTTTTGGTTCAGAAGTCTGTTGCTTCATAGTTCCATCATAAGAAAGGACGTTTGATATTGTAAACATTGGATCAATACATCGCCTATGAACAACAAGCGGACAGCCAACCCATTCCCGTTCTTCATCCTCTCCGAGATAGGTTCCATACGGATTAATGTAGTCTGCAAAGCCTTGTACAGAAAGCGTTTTGTTCTTATAAACAGATAACAGTTCTGTTGATATCATTTGCTTAATCATATCCACCTCTGCTGTTATAACAGGTTCTATCTGTTTGGGGTCTCCTACTATTATCGCTTTTCTGCACCTAAACATAGCACCAATCGCCATTTGAGGTTGTGCTTGTCCTGCTTCATCCACTATTAGTGTCCCCAAAGTACCGCCTTTTTTGATGTCTCTGAGAAATGTCTGAGCCGAGGCGAATGTTGTAGAAATAACAGGTGTCAGCAGAAATACCGTTTGCAACAAAGAAGGCATTGCCGCCTCTCTGTCAACAAGTTTCATCCTTTCACCACAATCATCATGCATTTTCCACGCTATTAGCAAATTTATGATATTATGCATAACACCTTTTGAAGATAGGCAGAATTCCTTGTGAACTTTACATGCATAGAGGAAAAGCTTTTCTCTTTCCCTATTATATTTTGGTGTGAACCAAGGATTACTAACTTGGGCTTTCGTTGAGCGAACTTCATCATCAGACAGATAAGCTTCCATGAATGCATTATCTATTGCTGTTAATTGGTTCTCACCATCAGAATATTTGGATTTAAGTTGAGTGAACTTTTCACATTTGTGTATAATATCAGATGCTTTTTCCTGTTTCTCTTTCTCTTGCTTTAGATTCTCAACCTGAGTTTTAAGTTCTATAAGCATTTCTTTTCTTGTAGACGAGGATTTAAAAAATCCCAATAATCTACTTGCCCAAGACTCTTCTAACTCGATTATCTTCTTTTGTTTGTCATAAATATCCTCACCCAGTTGCTTTATTCTTAACTCCACCTCACTTTTCTTGGCTGCCTGGTCATCAATGGGTAGTTTGGAAACATCGGAGGAGCAATCAATCAACCGATGAATCTCATCAGCCAACTTTTCCACAACTTGGGCCTGCTCATTAAACCGTCTTACAGCTTCTTTAAATCTCTTCTTATGAAGTTCCCGTGACTCATTATATTTGTATTCATTTACAAATTGCTTAAGGACCTTATCACAATACTTCCGGATATTTGACTTTTTCCCAAAAGGGGCAGAAACCAGACCCCAACAACCAGAATCGCCCAATAGGTCATTTGCATATCTTGTAAAATAGATGTCTTTTATATGACGGCCTTTCCCTTTTTCGTATCGATTCTTTATAACCTCCGTGTCAACTGACTTCTCTACGTCAAATAAGTCACAAACTTCCTGTAAGCCATTCTTTATATTCTCAGATTCTTCTTGGGGATTTTGAAGGTTCTCCAAAATATCCTTTGCTTTTGGCAAATCTACGGTAATGTTTTCTACAGCTGCATTATTGCATGATGCGACCAATATCCCTAACCCATTAATCTCATCGTTCTTTAGTGCATAATAATGTGGCGCAAACTCATAATATGCGTGACTTTTATCTTCCAATGGTCCTTCTAAAAATGACTTTACATCAAATGCTGTGTCTGGATCATCAATATACTCTGCGAGTAGTTTTGCTCTCTCAACAACATTATTGGCTACGATTTCTTTAAGAAGGGTGGTCTTTCCTGTTCCTGGAGGCCCATTTACAGAAAAGATGGGTATTTCAGCATCATCCTTCTGAATGGCAAGATTTACAGCAACCTGCTGCATCAGGGCTGGCATGAACTTTGCAGGCCACTTCCCCCTCGGAGCTTTCTGTATATTTAGAGTGTTGTCAAAAAACGCACGCATTTCATCTGCCCTTTCTTTATTAGGTGATATAATCGTGCGCTTATCGAACAGTTCATTGTTCGACTTCCTATAAGCCGATAGAATGTAGTCAATCACTTTTCTCTCGTAATCAGATGCTTGCCCGAACTCATTAGCATTGATTTTGTCGTATAGCACTTTGATGTCGTTTAGGAAGAAACTTTTCCCAAAATCAGCAAGAACTAAATTCTCTTCTTCCTCTTCCTTTTCTTTTACACCCTTATTCTTATATCTTCTATAGATAATTATTCCTCTGTCTTCTACCTGAAAATCAAATGATACAGGGTCAATGTATTTCTTCTTAATATCATGGTAAACTCGTGGAAGGAAAACATTTATTGTTTTCTCCTCCATTTCCTCATCTTTCCCCTTTATGATTTCCTCATACTCGCTGATGTCAAGATGAAAATCATAATACTTGTCAGCATTATTCTTTTCCCAAACCGACAATGCCCACAGAAGAGGAGATAGTTGAAACGAATTCTTTAGATATACGCCCTTCAAATCTGTTGAAAATGAAAACCAGCCAAAAGCACTGCTTTTAGGATAGGGCAGTTCTGGGGAATTTGGCTTTTCTTTCATGAATTTTTCTATATATGCAGCATAAGCATTCCGCTCTGTTTTCCCATAGATAAAACCTATTGTTTCGGAATTTTCTGGGAAGTCGATTGATTTGTCCTTATCTAATAGACTTTGAATATCTATTTCAAGAGAGATTTCCCTAGTGACAATCTTTGTTTCAGCCTTAGATGCATTCCCATCATCTTTATTGTTGGATACTTTAGGAAGGTCATCCTGCTCTAAAAACTCTATTGTCTTCCAATAGTCTAATATTGCAAGAACTTGTTCTTTATGCGTTTTATCCATTTTACAATAATTTTGCTTACAAATCACCACTATATGTTATGTCCTTCCAGTGCTTGGAGAATACCGTTTCACAGGCATCATCCAAATACTCCTGCAAGAACTTGAAGGGAAATGGATATGTCATCAGCTCATTCCATCTCCCAAAACCGAATTTCAGCATCTCAACGATTTCCATGATTTCTGCCTCAACGGTATCGTAGTTCTCTTGGTGAAGAATAAAGATTCGCCGCGCCCTCGGCATCTTGTCCATCTTAGTACCTTTCGTTATCTGCATGTTTTCGCTGTT
>JAEEGL011924868.1_pt1 | contig 13377 bp, 8 predicted proteins | sample 9134231 | NCBI WGS metagenome assembly JAEEGL01 (sample SAMN16246548, study PRJNA631951) | gut metagenome | biome: gut microbiome; feature: rumen; material: fiber-attached | host: Bos | place: Iran: Karaj | collected 2018-10 | reverse complement strand
CTCAACCAATGTAAAGTTCCGTCTTCTCATAATTGTCACTTCTGCTTTGTAGTTTTCCTTGAATAAATGTTTGCCAGGCAGGCCTCCGCCTCTTTTGCTGCAAGCCATCTGCGTGGACAAGGCTTCGCCCCCATCTTGACCAGAGCCGCCTCGCATTCAAGGTACGCCTTTATGCCGGCATCCATTTTTGATTTGTTTCCCGCCTTGTAAAGAGCGGGGAATCTAGCGGCCTCCGTTGCCATTTTGCTAAACAGTTCCGAGGCTGACTTGTATTTTTGGGAAAGGGGCTCTTTATTGTTGTCAAGTGCCTCATCCGCCTTTATCTTCATCTCATCTGCCTTGTCGATATTGCTTTTCTCAAGTTCCCCGGCACTGGTGGAGAAAATCTCATAGTATCTGACAAAAGATTTTCTTGTGTCAACCTTGCCAGCCAAAACCTCATTTGATATTTCCTTGTAAATCTTCAGATGCTTGAGCTGCTCGGAATTTGGCTTGGCAAGTGCAGGCGGAACAGGTTTCTTTGCTGGAGCCTTTCGCGTTGTCTGCTGTGCAAACAAAGGAAAGGCAAGCAAAAGAAATACCAGGAATATGACAGGCCTTGGCATATCATTCCTCCACATAGTAAATCTGCATTACCTTGGCCTTCTTGCGCCATGTATCATAAGACACATGGGCAAGAATCTTCTGTGTCGCCAATAAAGAATATGCCATTTTAGTACCAGCCTTGTTGCTATAGACAATCGGGTTGACCAAAGCACTCTTGACCGCATTGAACTTAGCCACTGTGTCCACAGGCACATCAGGCAATTCCTGCAAAGCCTGCGCAGCAAGCAAGATTGTGTATTTATCATTTCTTGTATTCAGGAGACCCACAGTTCTTCCAAACAAGGCCTCCTCCTGCCTGTCATTCTTCAAATCCGCTTCTGGTATGCAGGCGTTCAACTTGACAAAAACATTGGCACTCCAACTTCTGGCATAAGAAGTAGTAACATCATTTATTTCCACATCATCTGGGAAGGGATAACCAGTCTCATCGCTGGCTATTTCGCTGTATCCCTTGGTATAATCAATATTCTTGAGAAATTCCTTCCATGCTGCAATATTCCTAGTATTGCAGTTGAATGTACCTTTAACCTGCTTAAAAGGACCAATCTTGACCTGATTGCATATCGCCCTGTCATAATTCATGAGCGACAGCGTCCTGAATGCCTGCCCCCTATGGATTGCACCAAGTTCCCATATGTTCTTGAATGGGCGGTTGGGTATGAACGCAGTCGAAAATGTCTTATTTACATCTTCAAAAGTCATATCGCCATATTCTTCCTTGTCATGTTCTTCAACTTCGGCAGCCAATGCAGTATAATCGCCACGGGAAGAACCTATTTTGCTGGTACCGCTTGCCTCAAATCCTTTCACACCAGTCTCGACCTCTGTGGTTATCTCCCATTGCTCCTTTTTATGATTTAGGCGAATGTCCTTTACCTGCCAGGAACAAACGTAATCAGTTCCCATTGCATCCGCTGACATAACATCGATTTCACCGCTTATGCCTCCCTCTGCAACTGCCAGGTCAAAATAGCGCTTTGCCGTTTCATCGTAAGACAACATGACTATGCGGTTAATGTTATATACAATTTTAACCTCATCAGTCAGAAGAACAGTTTGCAATCCACTTTCGATTTTCTCCGATGTCGTAGTTGTAATCAGGCTTGTCTTAGAAGGTGTATTTGAAGTTCCCGCCTCGTATGTCCACTCCATCTCCTTGAATTCACCATCGACAATCTTCAACAATTCAGCACCGTTCTTCATAAGAGTGGCACTTCCATACATTCTGACAACCGCCTTTCCCGCTGGATAATAATCTGTTCCTTCATAACTATTCACTTGGAACATATCCAATTGAGGTTCGAATTTCATGCTCACCATGCACTTGTCAGCATCAGGTGCCTCAAGAGGAGCACTCTTGGCCAATGTGAACTTTATCGCAAATTCCTCAAAATAAGGCACTGCCTCGTTGCCCCAATATGAAGTCCACTCTGTTGAAGAAAGGAGTGTTTCTTTCTGGGAACTTAAAGGATAAAAACTGTAGCCAACAGATGCATAGAAGTCACCATCGCAAAAGTCCACCATATTGGCAGCCACCTGTCTCCTTGCCGTTCTAAGTTGTGTTGAATCCAATCCGCTCATTGGGAAATTAGTTGAAGCCAAATACGCTATGCCAAAGCCACTATCATAAGCATAATCACTTGTTCCTGCCTTTTGCTTGGGAACAGTAGCTATCTCTCCCGTATCATAATTTGAATAAAACAAAGGACGGGTGGTAGAGCCCATAAGAGCATTTACCAAAAGTGTAGCATCCCTATAGTCCTTGCCATCAGAACGATCTCTGGATGACCAGCCAGTCACATTCTTTGCATTTGTTGCATCAGGTTTGCCATCAGCATCATAATAACTTTCAGTCGAGGCACGCCACTCAAAGCCAGACAAGTCAAAACGCTGCCTTTCAACTTTGTTTGTCTTATCCCAATAGGCCTCGAGATCATAATCACTGAAGAAGGTGTATTTCTTCAATTTATCTTCGGAAACCAAATCATTGGTGTTCTTGTCATTGCTATTCTTCAATTGCCGATAGCTTTGCCATGGTATATGCGTCACTATATCATTGCGTTTAAAGCCAGGAAGCTTGTCAAGAAATGGTGTATCCAACTGTAATTCTGTCATGCTTAAGCCTTGACGGACGGTATTTGTCTCCGTAACATCTCCAGAAATTGGGAAGATATTTAAAACATTGTGGTAATAATCCGTGGCACTATTGAAACTATCACCGAACAAGGAAGCAGGCTTTCCCTTGTCCAAATCACCGTTGAGCAAAAACGGGCAGTTGTAAATAGTGCTGGTTGTGGCGCCATCAAACCTTTCCAGGGCAAGAGCCTGGTTTACATCAATCTTGTTCGCATCTTCAATTACAATCCAAGCCACGCGCCCGTCAATGTTCACGCCATTCGACAGCATATCGTGAAAGCCAAAATGCTTCGTGCATACATCGGCATATTCCAGCATTGGCACCAAAGATGAGGGTTCACCAATTCCCAACAATTTCTTTGCGGTTTCATCCTGGACAGTGAATTTGGGTGTTGAAGCTGTACTTGCCAACCAGTTATTCTTGTTTTTAGCAACGCTGACAAGATAACTCTGGGAATAATCAGCCTTTGTATTGCCTGAAGAATTGTTGAAATAATAGCGGCTTGCAACATAAGGTGTCGTTGCGAATTGATGTTTTCTGTAATCCAAAGTGCTTGCATTTGGAAGATAATAACAATTGCTAATCTTGCCATATCCATAATTAAGAAATGCCAGCACTTTGTTCAATCCAGTTTCGGCATAAAGGCGTGCCTTAACCTGGTCGGCATTGACCTTTGCAACCTGCCTGCTTGTCCTAGTAGAGAAAGCAAAACTCATTGCCATTATCATGGCCAAAGCCAAAATGCCAATGGTAAACAGCAATGCCGAGCCTTTTTCCTTTTGTCTGACATTCTTTTTCATAATGGGTAACTCCCCTTAAATCAAAGCCAAGAAACTACTGAAGAAAGATCACTTTGGAGAAAGTGCGCGCGTCATCAAGGATTTTCTCCTCTTGTGCTTTCTTGTCATCAGAGGAACTTATATCTTCTCTAAATGCAAAATCTGGATATTTTTCGTGATTAAAAAGCGTAATTGTAATGCGAACAGCCTTCGGACGTTCCTTCAATATGTTGTTGTCATACTTTGAGTTTGGAACGATATCAATGCTGAAATCCAGCAAATCATCAGCAAGAATCTCCTTGACTTCCTCATCAAAGTAATCTGCAACCTTTTCAAAGACCACATCGTTTGCGGAGGCATTTTCATAGTCAATGCCATAGTAAAGTTCATTTATATTTAAGAATGGTTTCTGGCTGCCGCCGACTTCATAACTTGTAGTATCAAGCGCCAGCCTGTACAGCCTGTAGCGATTTCTGTCAAAATGATACAGAACAGGAAAAGCGGCGCCGTTTACTATATATTCTGACTGTGTATTGTTTTCAGCCGTCCAGCCCGCCGCTGAAATATTAAAGTCCTTGCCTTGGTCCTTGGAAGTCATCTGAGTTATCAATCCAAGTTTTACACTTGTGTTTTTAGAGCCGACGGCAGAAGAATCAGTTTCTGAGGCAAGGTACATTGGTATACTTCTACCCTTTTCATTGGAAAACAGGGACTGCTTAAGGTCAGTCTCCAAAATGGAGAACACCACCTGTGCCTTGTCAAACAAAGTCGTGGTGCTTGAAGAAGCATACCAAATGCGCTGTGAGCCAATCACAAACTGCATAAGGAATGTCATCATCAGCATTAGCACAGCCACTGCCACCAGAAGCTCTGTCAAGGTGTATTTAAATGATTTTTTCATTGGTGGAAATACCTCTATTTAAAAATCCTGGTTTTCCTTAAATACTTCCATTAAGTAATAAGACTTCTGCCTGGCCTCGAAAGGTGCTTCTGCTGGCCAGGAAACCTCAACATGTATACAGGCTGCCTTGTCATAGTCAATTGTATAAGCAGTTCCGCTAGTGCTGCCAGTGGCGCTTACAGCTATAAGCACCTTGCTTTTAGCCAATCTGGCTATTGCACGAAAGTCAACCTTGTCCTCCCCCAGTTCTTTGCTGGTATCCTTGTAACTTACCAACTGGAAAACATTTCCTTCATCTTTGTATTTGTAGAAACCGCTTTTTGTATTGATATTGACTTCCTCCCAGTCGGAACTCTTGGTCAAATCCTCAAAATTCTCCTTTGTGCCAGCAAAGTTGTCCTCTATCACATCTGTTGTTCCCAATTCAGGAATGCTTCCAGTTGCGCCCACATAATCATCCCATTCGCCATTCAGCAACTTGTATTTCAGGCCATTCAACAACTCCTCTACTGAATTGGCTGCGTATGTCTCCATTGAGGCATCCCTTGTGGCATTTGCTCCAACAGGGAACAGCACCATGATGCTGCAAATGCCAATCACCACGACACCCAATGCCAGCAGTATCTCAACCAAGGTAAAATTGTTGCATTTCATATTGCGCATTTTCCATAGACCTCACATTAGATATTTAAGTTGTCCTGTCAGTCTACTAACATCAAGCACATGTATGTTTGGTTCGTTGATGCGGTCAATCACATTGCTGCCTGGTTCAACTATGCCTTCCATCAAGGTTATGTCCACTTTTTTTGCACAACGCCCATCTGGTTTGAATATAACGGCACGAACCCCTTTGCTCTGGGACTGCCCGTCAAACATCTTGACACTGTCCTCAAAAACCTCTTCCGCCACGTCCTTCCTATCCAGCAGTGAAGTCCCAGTAAACCAATTTGTGGTATCAGAAGGAGCATAAGACTTGGTGGAACTATCATATTTCAGCGCAGTCGGCGTTGTCTTTTCATAATCAATATAGGCAACCACACCACCCATAGGCAGGAAAGTCCAACTTGTACCTTCAACCCAGTCTTCAAACTCATACCTTCCAGCCGTCTCATTGTGTTTGACCCATGCCGACCTGAAACTGGCATAATGATAAGCATTGCCATCCGCTGGAGCATCCAAATAATGTCCTGGAATTATAACAGCAATGCTTCTGCGCTTTGAAACCGCCTCCGCACGTGCCAACATTAACTGAGAGGACACCATACGGGATGCTGTGTCCACAGCCTTGCCGCGTGTAATCTTTGAGAACGCAGGCGCTGTTATTCCAAGCAGCATAATCATGATTGCCACCACGACCAGCAGTTCTATCAGCGTGAATGTTCTATGTATCATAGCATTTCGCATAACTTTTGCTTCCTCTGTTAAATTGTTTGGCCGCTCTGCACCATCGCCTGGAGGCATCACCACAAAGGCCTTGCTACCGCATTTCCGTGCACTATCCGAGTATCCTAGATGCTAGACACCTCACAGCCCTTCGCCTTCCGCTGCGGGAATTGCCTCAGGCAGTGTGATGAACTGGGACAACTCTCCGTATGCAGTAACTGCGGCTATGTGAACAGCCTGCTTATATGCCTTCTTGGATATCTTGAATTTGACCGACGCAGGATTGCTATAGGTCTTTAGCGACTTGGGCAATGCGGCAATCTTGCTGGCAATGTAGTTCGCGCCAACGGAGGCAGGCGTAATCTTCCAGCGTGCATCTGCCTCGCTCACAATCGCCTTGATTGCGTTGTATGGATCCTGGTCAAGCAAGGTGCTGGACTTGGGCTGGACAATTGCCACCAGATTCGCCTCAGTCAAATCGGCGGTCAACTTGTCCGCAGGTGCCACATATATTCTCAATGACACAAAGTCCTTTTCAGGCTTGTTCCATTTCAGCGTGAAGGAGCCTTCCTCATCCAAGGTGGTGGCTGGTGGCTGCAGGCGCAGTCCCTTGCCCTGACGCAAATCCAACCACTGTGTTCCCTCAATGAAGTCATACATCGCGTCTGGTATAGTCGGTACCTTATCGAAATAGGAGTACTTCCAAAGTGCGGCGCTGCGCATGAACATATACTTCATGACAAAGTTCCAAGCCTCTTTGATGGAAGCCTCCGCCTCTGCCTTGAGTTTCTCATCCGCGGTAAGTTTGGAAGCCACCCAAAGCAGGCGGGCGGCGTATGAGGTTGGCGCCATCTCACAGGGGAGTTCAGCGTCCTCAATGTCATTCATATTGTCCATGAATGCATAACTGTTCCATGCCGCAGGAGCAGATTTTCCACCGAAATGACGCTGCTGCGCGATAATGGAGCGAATCATAGCATCCACATTCTGCAACTTGAAATCCTTCAGGCTCAGCCAAGGTGTTTCCTGCGCCTTGTAGCCAGGATGAGGAATACCCTCTGGCAGGAAGCAGTTCATAACAACCTCGTATGTGGCATAGAGGGATGGTTTCCCATCAACCGTCCACATTCCAGTCTGAGCATCCTGCAAAGCCATCAATTTTCCACGCAGTGTGTTTTCCCAATCCTTGTCAAATGTGCAGGTATTCAGCAGTTTGCCGTTGTTATAGATGGACACCAGTTTCGGAATGGCATGCACACAGTGCATCCAGTCCGAAGCCGCGCCGTCCATATATTCAGCCAATTTGTCCGATGTAAGAATGCCGCCCCACGCATTGTTGCCTTTGAGGAATTCCCACTTTCCAGAACTGCTCACGCCGAACATCAGGTGCATTGGCAGTTCGTCGTAGTCAGGATTCGGCGCAGTCGAATTTGTCTTCGGATCAATTCTGGATGTAAATTGTGACGAGTTCTCCAGCAATTCGGATTTCCTTACAGTCTTCCAGGACAGTGTGGAGAACTTAGCCTTGCCGCTGGCAGGATTTGACAGCGTCATATACAGGCCGCCCGCGCGCCTATCCTTTGGCTTCTGGACTGTTTCAGTCGTACCGAGCAAGGCGTCCACGTCAAGTTCGTCTTCGTTTGCCTGCTTGGGAGTCTCCTTTTTCGGCTCGTTGGCAACGGCAAGTGCCTTGTTAAGATATGGAATCTCCACATCCATGTAGTAGCAGAACCAAGGGAACGTGCCTCTAGTGCGGAAATACGCTGGTGTTGTGGAAAGCAGTTCGCCGTCAAAGTCCACTATTTCCACTTTGACCGTAGGTGCGCCTGACCAGAGGTCCATGCCCTGTCCAGTGTCTTCGCCAGTAATCCAAATGAAGAATCGCACATACTTTCCCTTCAACTGGAGGAGGTTGTCCCCCGAAATCACTGGCTTTGGCAAGGCCAGTTTCTCGCCTGCATTGAGCACTATTGAACTCAATTCAGAAGACTTCACATTTGTCTTGAATCCCTCCTCGTCCAGAGGAAGTTCATCACCCAGGCTTTCCCATGCGACAGGCATGGCATCGCCATCCACCAAGCCATGCATAAAACTGCGGTAGAAGCCAGCCGCTCCCAGCCTGCCCTTCGTGTTGAGGTAGATGTTGCGGATCTCCTTTTCGCCAACGCTGATGACTAGGCCATTCTGCCGCCTGCTTATGCGATATGCGTCCACCTTTTCTGGTTGCTTTTCAGGTGCATCCTGCGCAAGACAGAGTGTTCCCGCCATCAGACCGCTCAAAAGAAACTTCAATATGTGTTTACCCATTGCAATTTCCAGATTGTATTCAGTAAAATTCCAGTACACTCCAAAACCCTGCCGTAATTCTAACAAAGTTTTCTCATTTTTCAAGTGCCTATAAACAATTTTTCACAAATATCCCATAACTTTTCAACAGTAGCCCAATTTGAATTCTCCCGCTTATGGAAATCCCGCGTCCTGATGCGCGGCCCCGCGCAGAGCAGTGCGCAAATACCTATAATTGTGCAGCCCGCAGTTTAGCGGCATCGAACTTGGGTTTGCGATCGAAATAGTACAGCCCGTTGGTCTCCTGATACACATCTGTCAATTGCGTATAACAGTAGCCGAACACCCGCTTGTCCGCCTTGATTGCGGCGATGAGGCGCGAGAAACGGTCCAGCACCTCGTCTGTCGTCTTTGGGGATGGCCCATAGGAAAAATCGCCTTCCTTGACTGGCCAGCCGATGCCGCCTATCTCGCTTATGAAGAAGGGCTGCCCAAGCCATGGCTGCGAATGAACCCGCTCGCCGTATGTGTCGCAGATGCAAGGCGGCTCGTATGATGCCAGATGCGCGGCGACCTCATCGGGCTGCCCGTAGTCATGGGTGTCAAACACATCGGTCTCCAGCATAGTGTGCACGTAGCCTGACGCGTCCAGGACTGGGCGCGTCCTGTCCGCATTCTTTGCTGCAAGGAATACCGCCTTCGTCAGGTCCATAAGTAACCACTTGTTGTCATTTTCACCCAGTTTCATGACATGGGTCTCATTCAGACCGCACCAGCCCACTATCGAGGGATGGCTGTAGTCTCGCTCCAATTCCTCAAGCCACTGCCCCAGCAGTGACACGCCAGGCTGATACAGGCTTGCCTCTGGCTGATTGTCCATGAACCAGGATGTGCCCCAGTCCCCGAATTCGCCCCATACCAGGTATCCCAGGCGGTCGGCGTGGTAGAGGAAACGCTCCTCGAACACCTTCTGGTGAAGTCTGGCGCCATTGAAGCCCACCTCCATGGAGAGCATAATGTCATTCACCAGCGCCTCGTCGCTAGGCGCCGTCCAGATGCCATCAGGATAATACCCCTGGTCCAGCACCAGGCGTTGGTACATGGGCTTGCCGTTCAGCAGAATCTTCGTGCCGTCTATGGTGATAAAGCGCAAGCCGCCGTAACTTTGCGTGGCATCGCGCACTTTGCCTTTTTCGTCCAGCAGTTCGAAGTCCAGCCCATACAGGAATGGCTCGTCAGGTGACCAGAAATGCCATTTTCTCTTTGGGATGCGCAGCAGCAAGGTGGGCGCAAAACTGGAGGCAGCACCTGCCTCCGCCGTGCAGACCACGTCATCCCCGATTTTCACGCTGGCTCGCACTTTCCAGCCTTCCCTGTTTGCGGTCAATGGCATTTCCACATGGAAGCCCTCCGCCACAGGCGTTATGCGCGGGCGCTTCATGTACACATCCCCCACAGGCTCCATCCAGACAGTCTGCCATATACCCGAAGTGCGTGTATAGCAGCAGTGGTGGTTCTCCTTTCGCTCGGACTGCTTGCCGCGAGGCCTGTTCCTATCCCGCAATGTCTGCGCCCTGAGCACTATGGTGAAACTGCCCTTGCTCCAAACGCCTAAATCCACGGTGAACGGTGTAAAGCAGCCGCGATGGGTGTATTTCAGTTCGCCGTCAATCCAGACCGTGGCGTCATAGTCCACCGCCTGGAAATGCAGGAGCAGGCGACGCCCCTGCCACTTCTTCGGGACTGTCACTTTCTTCCGATACCACACTACTTCCATGAAATCGGTGTTGCCGATGCCAGACAACTTGGACTCGGGACAGAATGGCACCAGTATCTTTTGGTCAAAATCCACATCCTGCTCATTACGCTGCGCCTTTGCATCCACAGCGAAATCCCATTCACCATTAAGGTTAAGCCATTCATCCCTACGCCAGGAAGGCCTTGGATATTCAGGTCTCGGTACTTGCTTCATCGCCATGTCTCCTCATTTATTTATCCACAGATTAACACAGATTACCACAGATTTATTTTTATAATCTGCGTGGATCAATGTGAATCGGTGGATTATTTACAATTATTCCACTGTTACCACATATTCCGCATTGCTCTGGATGCTCTCGCTGACGCCTGGCAGCCGCACCTCGGCAACCGTGCCTTTTGGCACCTGGAATGTGCATCTATATTGATTGCCGCTGCGCACCCACTTGGAGGACAGCGTGCCCAGCGGAGTTTCATGGGTAGCAGACACTTCCTCCAGTTCGGGGATGAGCATTGGTGCCAGCCTGATTCTGCTGAAACCAGGCTCTATGGGATACATTCCCGCCAGGCACCTGTACATCCATGCGGAAACGCCGCCCATCATTATATGGTTGCAGGAGGCATTGCCCGCCCACATTTCCCAGAGCGTTGTGGCGCCTCGCGCAACCAGATTACCCCAGCCAGGATATTCAGGTTGCACAGCCATCCTATATGCGTCCGAGGCATAGCCCGCCTGGGACAGCGCCACCTGCACGTGCTCGGTGCCCACAATGCCAATTCTGCATTTATGGCCATTGCGGCGCACGTCCTCCACCAGTTTTGCAGCCAGTGCCGCCCTGCCCTGCTCTGGAATAATACCAGCATTCAGCGCCAGTGCAGTAGAACTCCAGAAGCCCTCGTCAAAGACGGATTCTTCGGCATTGTAGAAGCAGCGCAGTATAGCCTCCCTCACATCCTGAGCCAGCGCTGTGTAACGCCTTGCATCGTCCTCATGGCCAAGGTGCTGGCAGATGAAGGACATTTCCTTCAGAATCGTGAACCAGAAGCAACTCTCTATGGCAATGGGACTTCTGGTAGGCGCGTTCTTATTTCCAGGAAAATAGTCTGGATTGCACCAGTCACCATAGCCGAATGTGCGTATCAAGTTGTCCTCACGAGAGATTTCCTCGAAGAAGTCCATTCCCTTCCGCAATGCATCGTAGTAGCGGCGCATTGGGGCATCATCGCCCCTGAAAAGGTAGTTCTTGTAGCAGAAGTCATACATAAAGCGGCTGTAGCCTGGACTGCTTTCGCCAAAGCCCCACAGCGTGGTAGGGCCGTGCGTGGGAAAGTTGCCGTCAGACCGCTGCAAGTCCGAGATTATCCTTGCCAGCCTGTCCAGCCCGTCTGTGCAGTCGAAGTTCCACAATCCAGCCTCCAGTGCACAGGCCGCGTCGCCAGTCCAGCCAAATTTCTCGCGAGTTGGGCAGTCGGTGGGAATTCCCATAAAGTTGCCAAGGTAACTGTTGAGGGTGATTTCCTGTACCTTGTTCAGAATTTCTCCCGACGATGCGAAGTTGCCCATGCTCTTCATGTCCGTTGCAATGAAAAGCCCCGTGACACGGCTGATCTTAACATTTGCGGCGCCACGTATTTCCAAATAGCGGAAGCCATGCCATACGAATGTTGGATGCCAGACCTCCTTGCCGCCGCCTTTCATGGTATATTTATCCGCCTCGCATTCCTTTACACCCATGTCAAAGCCAGACCTGTCCAACTGCCCCTTGTCATCCAGTATTTCGCCATAGCGGATGTCAAGCACAGTGCCTGCCTCGCCTTCCATCTCCAGTTCCGCAATGCCAGCAATGTTCTGCCCCAGGTCAAACATGCGGGTGCCTTCTGGGGCATTGGCCATCTCATGTGCCTCATACCTGCGTATTATGCGGCAAGGCTCGCCTTCCTCCTTCACAATGCGCCCTCCAGGCGGCAATGACCTAGCCGCCAGATCCCAGGCACTATCGTCATAGCCAGGCAGGAACGCCTCCTTTGGCAATTCCAGACGCGCATCGTATATCTCGCCCTCGTGGTGGCAACTGCGCACTATGGGGCCGCCCTTGACTCGCCACTTTGAGCCAGAGCAGGCAATTACCTCCCCGTCCGCCTCCACTTCGCAAATCATGCAGGGGGCCTCCCTCCAGGAACTAAAGTTGACCGTGTACATCCATTGGTTGCGGCAGTTGAAGAAGCCATCCCCCAACTGCACCACGATGGCATTTTGCCCTTCCTTGACCAAGGCGCTTACATCGTATTCCACATATCCAGCATGAAAATCATACTGCGAAAGGCTGGGTGCATAGAAGCGGTCGTCTGCAAGTGCACCGTTTATGTAGAGTTGATGGAAACCAAGCCCGCACAAATACACAACTGTGCGCTTTGCACCTTTTGGCACAGTGAACTCGCTACGGAAATACGGCAGTTGAGCATCCTCCTTGAAATGCGGACGCTTCAGATTCTTCTTCAGCCATATTCCCTTCCATTTGCGTTCCATTAATTGTTCTCCTATAATAATAGACATTGTCAGAGCATTTTCGGCATAATGTAATCTGCCCTTTTCAATAAAAAAGATATGCCAACACAAATTGTATAAGGGAGTGACCGATTACCTTTTATGGGACGGCGACATCTGCGACACGTAGGCCTATCATTGTTGTGTTTTCACATAAGTCCCAGTAAAATTCCTTTTTTTGCCCTCTCAATTTGCAGAATTGCCTTTTTGAAGTAGATTATGCCTCGTTTTTTACATGAAAACAGTGCAAGTACCTGTAGCTCAGCTGGATAGAGCGACTGGCTACGGACCAGTAGGTCGGGGGTTCGAATCCCTCCAGGTACGCCAAATAACATTGTTCTAGGTGGCGAGGTAGCTCAGTTGGTAGAGCAGGGGACTGAAAATCCCCGTGTCATCGGTCCGATCCCGATCCTTGCCACCATTTTTTTGACCACTGTACCAATTGAACGCGGTAACGTAAAAGGTCGTTTCATGTATCGCAGAATCAAAGCCAAGATATTCGAGGTCATCCAACCAGCAGAGAATGGGAAACTGGCAAGCCGCATTTTCGACTGCTTCATCATGTTTCTTATCACGGTCAGCATCGTCAGCATCTTTCTCATCACCTTCTCAATTCCCGCGAAACTGGTGCATTTTCTGGAGTCTTTCGAGAAAATCAGCATAATAATATTTACACTTGAGTACCTTCTGCGCATCTGGACCTCAGATCTTCTTTTTCCAGAAGAGAAAAGACTAAGCGCCATAAGGAAGTATGTATTCTCTGGTATGGCGATAATCGACCTTCTAGCCATTCTGCCCTTCTACCTGCCAATGATTCTGCCCATCAAACTTCTGGGGCTTCGCGCATTTCGTCTGGTAAGGCTTCTCCGAATATGCAAGTTGAGCCGCTATTCGGAATCCCTCTCATCCATTGGCATGGTGTTTAAAAACAAGGCAAAGGACATCGTCGCCTCATTCTTTGTTGTGTTCCTCCTGCTAATCG
>JAEEGL011441673.1_pt1 | contig 13377 bp, 15 predicted proteins | sample 9134231 | NCBI WGS metagenome assembly JAEEGL01 (sample SAMN16246548, study PRJNA631951) | gut metagenome | biome: gut microbiome; feature: rumen; material: fiber-attached | host: Bos | place: Iran: Karaj | collected 2018-10 | reverse complement strand
GTACAAAGACCACTTTTGATATAATGAATCAAAAATTAGATTATTCAGAAAGTTTGATTAGAATTTTTGTTATGATCAGTGCCGATGGTCGAGTACGGCATAATAAAGATAAAACTAAAACTTAGGGTATGTGCATTTTGGGGTTGAAAAATCATTTTCAGCCCCTTTTTTAATGTGCATTATAGGGTTGAAAAAATAGCTCCATATTGTATAATATTCATAGCATCTGATGTGCATTTTGAGGTTGGAGGTTTTTGGTTGCTATGAGTGATAATCAGAAAGAATTTGATTACGAAAATAAGATATGGAATGTCGCAGATTATGTGTGGGGGCCCATCAATACTTCGGATTTTAATAAGGTTATTCTTCCGTTTACAATGCTACGGAGACTCGAATGCGCTCTGGAACCTACCAGAGAAGCTGTCGTCAAGGCATATGAAAAACATCCCTAATGGTGGACTCTAATTGACGATGAGGGAAAACCCATAGACGAGGAAAATCAGAACAACTTCTGTTTATACAGTAAAAAACCATTTTTTAATATAACTTCTTTCAGGTTGCATGATCTTGGAGCAACCGACACTTTTGCTGCTCTTATGCAGTATATCAATGGATTTTCAAGTAATGCCCGAGAAATTCTCAATAAATTCAGGATAGAGGAAACTTGCCGTATTTTAGACGAGAATAATCTCTTATATGGCGTATGCTCTAAATTTGCTGAGTTTGATTTGTCTCCGGAAACCGTAAGCGACAGGGACATGTCTAATATCTACGAACACCTCATACAGAGATTTGGTGAGTCCATAGCCGAACGAGCCGAGGATTACATGACTCCAAGAGATGTCGTCAGACTTGCTGTTGGAATGATATTTGCCAACGATGACGAACTGATGAATAGCGATACAGGCATTATTAGAACGCTGTACGATCCCACATTTGGAACTTGTGGTTTTATATCAGATGCGTTGGATCAGCTTGAAGACTGGCATAATGATAAAAAGATGATTGCACCGGCCAAAATTATTCCTTACGGACAGGAATGTGAAAGTGTATCATGGGCTATGGCCAAGACCGCACTGCTTTTGCGAAGTGTAGGCGGAAAAGAAAAGGATGAGTTTGACAGCATTTCCGATCTAAGTGAAAACCTTATGCTCGGCAATACTCTCACTGAGGATATGTTTAGCGATAAAAAGTTTGATTATATCCTGTCTAATCCTCCTTACGGCAAAAAATGGGAAAATGAGAAAGAGGATGTCTATGAGGAAGCAAAATTAGGGTTCGCCGGAAGGTTTGGCGCAGGAGTCCCCTCGATTGAAGACGGTTCCATGCTATTCTTACAGCATGTTGTAAGTAAGATGAAGTCCGCAGAAGAAGGCGGCAGTAAAGCCGGGATTGTTTTATCTTCATCTCCGCTGTCGAATGGTAGCAACAACGCTGCCTCGGGACCTTCTAATATACGCCGATGGCTTTTTGAACAAGACGTTATTGATTGCATCGTCAAACTTCCGGAATCAATTTTTTTCCGGACTGGCATAAACACATATCTTTGGATTCTTAATACTAATAAATCGGAGGAACGTAAAGGGAAGGTACAGTTAATAGATGCGTCGGATAAACGCTCCGCACTCGATAAAAGCCAAGGTAATAAAAGGTTTGAGATAAACAAAGAACAGAGAGAATGGATTGTAAAGACATATATTGATGGTCACGACCATGGAAGGAGCATTATTGTTCCTTACGAGTCCTTTATGTATCGCCAAGTAACTACTCAAAGACCTTTACACGCAGCCTTGTTGCTATCCAAAGAAACTGTAAATGCAACACTTTCCTGTAGTGCATTAAAGAAACTATCAGACACAAATAAGGAAATACTCCGGCATTATTTGGCAGGGGATTTACTCGATGGCGGAGATAATATCATCCCCTATAACTCAGCAGAAAAAACCGCCAAAGCGGCACGTCTCGAAATGACAAAGCCAGAAGTTGCCACTTCGGTTATTTCCAAAGCTATTTGGGACAACTGCACGATAAAGGATCCTAAATATCCCATTGTGAAGGATAAATCAGGCAACATTGTTCCCGACCCAGAATTGAAGGATACGGAAAATATCCCATGGAACACCGATTTTGAGGAATACATGAGAACGGAAGTGTTGCCCTTTGCCCCAGAAACATGGATAGATAATAGCGTTATAGATGATAAATATGTCTTAGGTGACAAGGGTATCGGTATAGTTGGGACAAATATAAGTTTTAACAAATATTTCTATCAATATAAGGCTCCTCAAGACCCTACGACTATTTCTAAGGAAATCATAGAGCTTGAACGAGGTCTTGAAGATTTTATGAAGGAGTTTCTTTTATGAAAGAGATGAACCCATGCAAAGCGCCATTTCTTGATAAGGTTCCTGAGGGATGGAACTTTAGCAGACTTAAATTCTTGCGAAAGTCCGTATATAAAGGAAATGGCATATCTAAAAAAGATGTGATAGAGAATGGAGATACTCCCTGTATAAGATACGGCGAAATCTATTCATCTTACGAACAGGCTTTTAACGAGTGTATATCCAGAACTGATGTGGCGCAAATAAACTCCCCAAAATTTTTTGATTATGGAGATATTCTGTTTGCGGGTACAGGTGAATTGATTGACGAAATTGGCAAAAATGTAGTTTATCTTGGTCCCGACAGATGCTTGGCCGGTGGCGATATAATTATTATTAAACACGATCAAGAACCACGTTTTTTAAACTATTTATTAAATAGCGCCTATGTACAAGCGCAGAAAAGCCATGATAAATATAAGCTGAAGGTAGTACATATTTCAGATTATAGTATAGATAATTTGCGAATATACCTACCTTGTATAGAAGAACAACGAAAAATTGCGGATTACCTTGACGCCACTAATTTATCAATAGATAATGCTATTGAAAGAAACAAAGCTATCATAGAAAAACTGCATATCTATAGAGAAAATGCAGCTACTAAAGCAGTTATCAAAGGGATCCAAAACGCTCAAATAAAGCCCTCTGGCGAAGAGTGGCTTGGCGATATCCCGAGTCATTGGAAGGTACAACGTACCCGTACCCTCTTTAAGGAGACTAACGAACGTGGTAATGATAACCTCCCAATACTCATGGTATCAATAAATTCAGGAATATCCAATGACGAAGTGCCGGATGAGGAGCGCACTCGCTCTGTAAAAAGAAGCGAGGACAAAAGCAAGTATAAGCGGATGTTGCCCGGAGATATCGTGTATAACATGATGAGGGCTTGGCAGGGAGCTTTTGGTGCTGCAAGAGTTGAAGGCATGGTAAGTCCTGCGTATGTGACCATACGCCCTATTGTGGAACTGGACTCCCGGTATTATGAATACCTGATGAGGACAGATATTGCCGCACAGGAGTTTAAGAAGTATTCCAGAGGGATACGGGATTTCAGGCTTCGTCTCTACTATTCGGAGTTTCGGGACATAAAAGTATGCGTCCCTCCCATAGAGGAGCAACGGGAAATTGCGGATTATCTTGATAATCTGTACGAACAGACAGACAAAGCCATAAAACAGAAATATGCGCTTATAGAAAAGCTCGAAGAATACAGAAAATCAATCATATATAACGCAGTCACAGGCAAAATGAATTTGTGACAACAGTGTTGTCACAAATTGGTTGAGAGGTATCAAAATGAGTAATAATGCGGAATATCTACACAGAGAGGTAAACTTTGAAGAGTATATCGTAAAAAAACTGGGCGAACAGGGAACTTGGGTTATAAGCGAGAATGACGACGGCTTTGACCCTACCACTGCCTTGTATGCGGAAGACTTTTTGCAATTTGTAACCAAGACATCCCCCGACAAGGTAGAGAAACTTAAAAAGAATAATGGCGATAAATGGAGCGATGTACTTATCAGGGCGCTGGTAAAGTCGCTTGATGCTAAAGGAACCCTTGGAACATTAAGGAATGGAATCCAGATGGCAGGCTATCAGACCATAGAGTGCTCCGGACACTATCCTGACGATCCACGTCTTCCAAGGATAAAGGAGCTTTATGATAATAATATCCTCCGTGTGATGAGACAGGTTCATTATCAGACCGCAGGAAATAAATCCCTTGATCTTGTATTCTTCCTAAACGGCATCCCTGTTGCTACTTCTGAGGTTAAGACAGATCTAACACAGTCAGTCGAGGATGCCATAAAGGAATACCAGACCGAAAGGAAACCTGTTGAACCTGGAACAAACCGCAAAAACTACCTGCTTATGTACAAAAGGGGTGCTGTGGTACATTTCGCCATATCTGAAAGCGAGATATGGATGTGTACCGACCTTACAAAAGATAAACCCCGTTTTCTGCCGTTCAACAAGGGAAACAACGGTCATGCCGGTAATCCTCCCATGGAAAAAGACGATACAGACTATCCTACCGGGTATTTCTGGAATGATATATGTAAAAAAGAAAACTGGACCAAGATATTCCATAACTACGTCTTTGAAGAGAAAGAGAAAAAGGAAGATCTGACCGGCAAGATGTATGACGATATCAAGCAGATGTTCCCGAGATTCCACCAGTGGGATGTTGTGACAAAGTGTCTTGAAGATATTGATGAAAATGGCGTGGGTATGCGTTACCTTATCGAGCATTCTCCAGGCTCGGGGAAGACTGAGACTATCACATGGCTTGCGCATGAGCTTATCAGGATACGTGATGATAAAGGAAATAAGACCTTTTCATCAGTAATTGTCGTTACCGACCGTGTTGGGCTTGATACCAATATCAAAGGTACTATAAAGCAGCTCCGTAAGATGGACAGTCTTATTGAAATGATCGGCGGAGATGCCGACAAGCGTACATATACTGCCAAAAACAAGCAGTTATCTGATGCACTGCATAATAAAAAGGAAATCATAGTCGTTACATTGCAGACATTCCCGTATGCCCTTGAAGCCATCGCGGATGATCCGGAGCTTGTTAATGCAAATTTTGCAGTCCTTATAGACGAGGCTCACTCTGCACAGGGGGGCGAGACATCCGATAAGATGAACGCGGCTCTTTCTTATGCCGCAAGCAAAAATAAAGGAAAAAGAAAAGGTGTTACCGGGGAAGAAGCCGACCCCACTGATGAAGACGCTATAAATGCCTACTTCACACAGTTACAAGATGCAAAGAAACTCCCTGAAAATGTGTCTTTCTTCGCTTTTACAGCAACTCCCAAACCCGAAACCGTCACTCTCTTTGGTCGTCCCGGGGATGAGACTGATGAGAACGGTGCTCCTAAGCCCGTCTCGTTCCATTTGTACCCCATGAGACAGGCTATTGAAGAAGAATATATCCTCGACGTATTAAAAGGCTATATGCCCTATCAGACGGCGTATAAGATCAAAGAGGATATCACGGGCGACAAGTATGTAGATGAAAAGAAGGCAATCCGCACTATTGCACGGTGGGAACAGCACCATCCGACTAATGTGATGAGCAAGGCGGAATTTATCGTGGAACATTTCGTAAAAAATGTTGCACAGCTCCTTAACGGACAGGCAAAAGCCATGGTCGTAACATCATCAAGAGCCGCCGTGATCCGCTACAAATACGCTATCGAGGCGTACTTGAAGGCGCACCCTGAATATGACAGGGATAAAGTTGAGGACAGATTGAGGTTTACCGTCCCCGGAGAGCCGCTTGTAGCCTTTTCAAGCTCCGTAAGGGGAGAAATGGCTGTAATGGCCGAGGATGCCACCATCGTAGACGAATTTGAGTACCTGAAAGAGAATCCGTTTGCCCAGATCAAGCGTGACTATGATTATACCGAGCAGAATATGAATAATCTCGGTCATAAGACCATAGAAAAGGCTTTTGACGAACCCGAATCAAGGATCCTTATTGTCGCCAACAAGTTCCAGACCGGTTTTAACCAGCCAAAGCTCTGTGCCATGTATATAGATAAGGTCATAGCCAATGATATTGAGATTGTGCAGACCTACTCCCGTGTAAACCGCACATTTAATGGAAAAGACCGCATATTTATCGTTGATTTTGTAAACGAGCCAAAGATAGTCCGCAACGCTTTCAAAAAGTACGACACCGGCGCCGTCATGGAAAGCGCACAGAATCTTGATATAATCTATGACCTTAAAAAGATGCTCGATGATGCAGACATATACTCTGAATCCGACATTGAGGCATATAAAGTCGTAAAGTATAAGTCCATGACTGATATTAACGCAAGCCGGACCGACTCTTACAGGAAAAAGATATACGATACCGTCTTAGAGCCTGCCAACAGGTGGAATCACATGATACAGGCACAACGACAGGCTTATAATACATGGCTTGGCGTAAAAAATAAGGCTGAGAAAGATGGTGACAAAGATGCCATAAAGGACGCTGATGCACACTTGGAGGCGATCAGCGAGAATATAGAGAAGCTTTCCGAGTTTAAGTCAAAGCTTAAAAAGTTCAGTTCCGCATATGAATATATATCGCAGATCGTTGACCTTGGTGAGCCGGATATGGAGGTGTTCAACGGCTTTGCCAAGCTCCTTATGCACCGTCTGGATGGGAAGCCCGCTGATGAGGTCGATATAAGTAGCCTCGTGCTGTCCGATTACAGACTTACCAAGATCACAGATGAGACTGAGCCTGTAAAGGATAACAGCACCTTAAAGCCCATGAGTTCCAATACCAGAGGAACTGGGGAAAAGAAAGAATCATTAAAGAAGATCATCTCCCGGATGAATGAAATCTGGGGCGATGATGAGGGTATGCCCACTACTACCAAGGCGAGGGCCGTAAACGCCATTGCCGACTATGTGGCAACCGATGATGTTACCCGTATACAGATTAAAAACAGTTCCAACAGCAAGGACGCCATTATAGCCAATGGCAGACTCGTAAATATCATAAAACTTGCTGCATTATCGCTTAAAAACAATGACTTTGCTGACCTTGCGGAAAAGATAATCAGTGACCCGCAGTCCATTCAGCCCATAGCAAGCCTTATCTACGACCTTATTATGGCTGATAAGCGGTTAGATATGCCTGATATAGCAGAATATGTAAAATCATCGACCGATAGCAATGAGGAGGGCAAATAAATGGATATATCCACTGCGTTTTTGCCCGGATTTGCAATCATAGATCTGGAAGAAACCGAGAAGAAAAATGTAACCTGCGTGCAGCTTAATTTGGGGTACATTGGTGCGTCGCCCAAACAATGTCCCAAATGCAAGGCTAAACTTTACAAACACACATCTAAGAATATCAAGGTTATAGATACCCCTCTTATGGGAAAACCTGCGGTCTTAGCCATTAACAGGCCAAGAAAGCGTTGCCCTGAGTGTAACTATTTATGGACTCCTGATCTTCTGGAAGTAGATGAACGCAGAAATATGACACAACGGGCTTTTGCCGACATAACCCAAAAGTCCATAAAACAGGCTTTTAATGATGTTGCCGGAGAGTATGCCGTATCACTTAATACCGTAAAAAACACCTTTGTAGACTTTCTTAACGAAAAAAAGAGTACACTCAGGTTTTCTACTCCTGCTTTTATGGGGATTGACGAGATAAAGATTAAGAAACTCGGCGAGATTACAGTTATAACTGATCTGGAGCATAATACCCTCTACGACATGATTGAGGGCAGAAATCAGGAGCTTCTTATCAGATATTTTGAAAACATACCGGAACCCGAAAATATCCGATGGGTTTGTTCCGATATGTACAGACCGTTTGAAAAGCCTATACATATAGACCTGCCAAAAGCTAAATGGGTTGTTGACCACTACCATGTAGTCGCCTATGCAAACAGGGCTATGGATACCGTCCGTATCCGGGTTCAGGCCAAACTTAGCCAGGATAAACGTATTAAGACAAAGAAGGGACTGGCATATACCCTCAGGACCCGTTTAAGTAGGCTGACAGACGAAGAAAAGCTAAAGATAAGGGACTGCCGAAGGAATCCTGTAACTGAACCCATAGCCCTTGCCTTTGACTTGAAAGAGGAGTTTTTTGATATATATGATAAAAACCCTGCCTCGAAGGCTGACGCTATACAGGCATTTGAGGAATGGGAAAAGAAAATAAATGAACTGCCGGAGGATGATACTGCTTTTGACGGCTTCAGAAAGCTCGTTGGGACGGTACATAACTTCCATACCCAGATATTCAACCTTTGGGATTGTCCGATACATATAACCAATGGCTTTACCGAATGCACCAACCGCCTCATCAGAGAGAACAGTGTTAAAGGCAGAGGTACATCCTTTGATATCCTAAGGGGACGGACGCTCTATCGGCAGGCTAACCTTGAAAGGGTAACGGAACACGGGCTTATGATAGGTCCCCATATACCGCAAAAAGGCTCAGTGTTCCATTTTCAGGAAACACAGGATATATGTGATGATTATAATGAGGATCCAAGTCTGTATTATAACAGCCGAGAATATGACCCGTTCATAGGACTAATCCCGGGTGAAGACTACGACCCGGAGACGGGCGAGATATTCGAGTCCTATGATGACAGGCTTGAAGAAGAGGAATGGTAAATATGGATTAAGATAGACTTTCTGATTATTATGAGGTGATATATGAGTGATTTGGATTCTTTAACAGAAGAACTAATGCAAGATCCTGAATTTAAGAAAGAATATGATGCTTTGGAGCCCGAGTTTAGACGTAAACAAGCTGAACTTAATGCCAGAATCAAAGGCGAAGACACAGATGACAAGGAATGATGAGATATGGTCAGAAAAGAGATAGATGTTAAAGCAAGGCCCTCAAAAGAGCAAATCGAGGAATTGGAGCGGGCAGCTAAAATGCCGATCATTTACGATGAATACTGCCCCGAACTATCAGAAAAGGAGCTTGCGGAATTTAAACGAGTTTCAAGCCATAAGGAGAAAAAGATATGAGATGGATATGTCCTTGCGGAAAACAGATGAGCAACACATTATGCCCGAGCCCGAATGGCTATGTCGTATTTACTGATGAGGAGTGGGATAACTTCGACGAGAACCGCTTCCATAATGAACCCGACTACCAATACAATCATATCGACGCATATACCTGTCCGGATTGTGGACGGATTATGATTTTTAAAGTGGGCGAAGATGGAATGTTTGAGGAAAGATTTACTTCATATTGCCCTGAGAATTTGGACAATGACATAGATTTGTCAGATATCCCCAAGCAGTCGATAGCAACAAGCAATGCCAAGATAAATCCGTATGCCAAAAGACTTAAAGAACAGGCGAAAGAAATGCTTGAAGATGAACTTTCTAAAGGCTTACAATCTGCTGAGAATGAGGGATGGATATCCGAGGAAGAGATTAAAGATGAGTTTAGAAAGAGATAAACGGAACATAAAAAAGAAAATAACCGTCCACACGACACCCGGACGGTTATTTCTTATCCTTTTTAAGAGCTGACCGCCATCGGTAGCATATCTAATAAGTGACGGGGAACATCCCCGCCAAAGATGGACCCGGGTCTTTCGACCAGCCCCAGTCGGCATCTCGCCAACCTTTTATAAAAGAATGGTCCTACGTTTACCGTACACCCCGCTACTGACCGCCGGGAGGCCATTCCTTAAATGGTGTGGCGAACCGCATCTTTACAATGCAAACCCACACCTTGTATCCATATTGTAAACTTTTCACTACCCAAAATCAAGGGAAAACTACGCTGTTTCATATATCAATCCGTCGTCAAATTTCAAAACATTATTCCTAAACGCTTTGGAAGTTCGTAATTTATAATAATTGTATTCATTGCAGCTTGTTATCAAACGCTCAACAGGGTACTGTTTGCGTAATGATTTCCTTATTTTGTCGTCGTTTTCTAACAGAGGCACTACCTCAGATTGGAATATTTCCTCAAGCTCATCATTATTCTTAATGTGTTTGCTTTCTGCCAACTCACTCCAATGATTTTCAATATAAAAAACTCCGGTATCGACAAACCTTGCCCACATTTCTTCAGCCGGTATCAGGGTTTCTACGGAGCCATCGTCTAAGACCTCAATCAATCCCACATTCTTCCAATCCCTGCGATTTTTCGACATAAAATACAGTAGCTCCCTTGAAAAATCACCCTCCGTTACGGCTATAAAATTAAAGTTAGCATATAAATTAAGACCATGTCCCGAGTTAAAATCAGCCCAACCACTTTTTATTTCTACCGCAATCGAACGCTTTATGGAGTCTCCAATATCATGTTTTCCGACAACATCTATATATTTGCAACCAGATTCGCTATATGGATAAATGGGAAATTCTTTGTATGTATGCTCATATCGTGCATGGCGGCTGTATTCATTAAACATAAGGGCGTATCTGATACATTCTTGCATGTATTGGTTAAATCCACACCATTGGCTCATTAAATACCTCCTTTCAGATACTTTCTTAATTCTTTGCGCCTGTCTGGCACAATAATAAATGGATTATTTACTATTTTGTTCCATATACTGTCGTCAATCGTGTTCTTTATGATCAAATCGGTATCATTGTCCAGAAACCCCCACGCCTCATAAAACTGTTCCTGTTCGTCAGCGGATAACTTGTCAAGTTCATCTGGTTGTCTGTTAAGATTCCACATAAGCGCCGCTTCACTACCTAAATCATAGAAAACATCGTCCTCTTTAGCCCAGTTTATTACTTCCTCGGCAAGGTCTTTAAATATCCAATCTAATTTTTCGTTTTCACGAATTATCTTTTCTCCCCATTCCTTGTAATTGATGTCGGGGTCTGGATCTGTAAATGCAGCTCTATACAGCCATTCATGGTAGAAAGTTTTCGTTTCTTTTCTTAGATACATAAAGTCCATGCTTTCGGAATTAGGGCGGATATAAACCGCATCTTTATAGGCTTTTTCTACGACTTTTCTTGAAACGAAGGATCTGTTATGGTTGCGTTTGCGGACATTATTTATCGGTCTTTTTTCGTTCGAGACCAAAAGATTTCCCATAGGATAGTCCCGCCATTCAAGAAAAGACAGGTCCATCGAAATAGTTACAGCTCCTTCCTTGGTATATTGTGTGTTCCATTCAGGTTCAAGAGTACCAATAAGGGCACGCTCAACTATCCCTGCATCGGCATATGTACCGCATTCTGCATACTGTATTCGGGAAACTGATTTAAGTAAGTTTTTATCTATATGGCCTTCGGAAAAATGAAGTTTAAAGCGTTGTTCTATATCGCCGGTTTTCCCTACGTAAACCGGGGTATTATTGTCCACTACATAAAACTTATAAACGAAGCCTTTTTTATTGCTCATACAAATTCCAATCCTCTATGAAACCGCAATCCTTCAACCCCATATTGCACATGGGGGATATATAGTATTATATCGGAAACTACGCAGATTTTCAACCTCAAAATGCACATCGGTATTGTAACAGTTTTGTAACATTCAACCCCAAATTGCAATTACCCGAAAACTCCAGCTGCTTCGACTGGCTTTCAATCCACTCATCGATCTTTCTGTTTGTGGCCTGAATGGGATCTTCTAACTCCATTTCGTTTAAAATTTCGTTCAAAGAAGAACCGTCTATGAATAATTCCTCTGGGTTGAAATCCTTGTCGTTAATGACGTCAGAAAGCTCCTTTTTAGTTTCTTTAGCAATCATCTGACGTAGAGCCTCTGCATCTTTTGCGGAAAAGGCGTTGTCTTTAATATTGACATCATAGCCGCCGCAGTCGGTTTCAATCTCCACGGATATTGCTTTGACGGGGATATTCTCCTTTCCGTCATCCTTTTTTAGCAGGGCTGACACGCACAGGTTGTACAGCCTCTCCAGGAACTCGCAGGAAGCCTTTTTGTCATCCTCTTCCGCATCGGTGTCGAGAAGTGTTCCGATATAACCGGTGAAGTCCTCCAGGGTGATCTCTGCATCATCAAAGAGCCTGTCAAAAGAGAAGCTGCTTGAAATCGATGATGTACCGACCTCTGTGAGAAGTATTTCTCTGCAGAAATCCGTAAGGATCCCATCGAAATATCGGGCTGAAGTCCACTTGCGGTTCTCCTCTCCGTCCGGATCATAGTTATGAGCCAGAACGAAGTTAGGATTGTAGGCGTCTTTTATGATAAGTGCCGTCCTTCCATCCGACAGTTTTCCTAAATTTGCCAAAATCTCCATCTATGCCACCTCCTCTGTATAAAATACAGCCAGGGGTACTACGTCGATGTCCATGTTGGCATCCTTGGGCTCCTCGATACCCATAGCCTCAAGCAGACGCTTCTGCGCGTCCTCATTCAAGTCCGAATAGAAAATTTTAAACTCCATTTTTTACTCCTTTCTGGAATTTGTTGCCCGAATGATCGGGTAGGTACATATATGGGATGGCGAAGAAGATGAAGAATAAAAAAAGAGCCCGGCACGCGCCGGGCTCGGGGGGAGAGGGATTACTACCAGATATAAGCTTTATATGCCACGTAAAGTCCTGAATACGGTAAGACGAGGCCTGCATCATTGATCAGCGCCGAGCGTGTCTCGTTGTGCTTATACCAACCGTTGTACAGTGATCTCATTTCAGGGGATGGAGACATCATCTGGACGTATACCTTCTCTGCAGACATTATCCGTGCTCTGTCGGCAGCCTTTAGGTGGTCGGGGCGGTCAACAGGATGTCGAGTGTAGAAGTAGGCATATTCGCGCAATGCAGCGGTGTTTTTAATGCGGTATTCATTGAACTGGAACTCATCCTTTATCGCATCATATATCGCCCACCTACTTTCTTGGTCAAGCATTGCAAACTCGACTTACACAGGCTCTCCGTTATAGTGAGCCAGATCGGTAGGGCTTATATGCTCTTGTGGCAATGCGGGACGGCGAGGGTCGGAGACAAGCTGCCTGATGTCCACCTCTTCGTGTGGATCGTCGGTTATTCCGGCCAGATAGGCGACAGTAACGCCGAATATATCACTTAGGATGTTGTTATAGCGCCAAGGGACTGAACGCTGTCCTGTCTCCCATTGCTCCGGTGTTACTTTGATTTTGTGTTTTGGTTTTTTCATATATACCTCCAATTAAAAAACGTCCGACCTAATTGTTGCGATGATTGATAGGGAAAATTGAACAGAAAAAGACCCGGACAGTGACTAATCTGCCGGGATTCTTGTGATTTGTTAAAACTTATATCAGTATTATATCATAAATGATCCCTAAATTCAATGATAATTTTTGATATATAACAAGAAAAACACCCACGGGGGGTGCTTTTGTTGGGACTGCCTTTCTCGCGACGGAACCGGACCGCATGTATGCGTCGTCCCCACCGTGTACTCAGCCGGGTTATGCCCGATCCCGTCTATTTTAAATCCCAAGACGCTCCTGCTTGTCTTGAGAAGACTTTTTAAAGTCGTTCTGTAAAT
>JAEEGL011313079.1_pt1 | contig 13377 bp, 5 predicted proteins | sample 9134231 | NCBI WGS metagenome assembly JAEEGL01 (sample SAMN16246548, study PRJNA631951) | gut metagenome | biome: gut microbiome; feature: rumen; material: fiber-attached | host: Bos | place: Iran: Karaj | collected 2018-10 | reverse complement strand
TCAATTATATCATGAATATCCCCTAAAAGGTCAATAAAGAGTGATTGTCCACCAGAGTTTGCAATGCCTTTCTGTGGATCAATTCCTGGAATTGCAATATTTTCTGCACTTTCTGCTGGAGGATATTCAACAACGGGCATAACCTCTTCTGTGGCTTTCTGTATTTTACTTTGTGGTAACAATCTTTTTATGCATGAAGCTAAATCTAATATATGGATAGGTTTTGATATAAAATCAGAAAAGCCACTTTGAGCAAAGAATTTTTTAGCAGCACTTGTAGCATTAGCCGTAAGAGCAACTACTGGAAGAGTGCGATACTCTTCTTCTTGTCGATTCCTAAGGGCTGTTACTGCCTCAACGCCATCCATAACAGGCATCATATGATCCATAAACACAATATCATATTTATTTGAATAAATTTTATCAAGTGCTTCCTTACCATTGAAAGCAGTATCAATATTCATATTAAATGGACGTAATAATTCTTTAGCAACTTTTAAGTTTATAGGCATATCATCAACGATAAGAATATGAGCTTCAGGTGCAGAAAAAAACATATTTGTATCGGAGTCATCTTCAATATCCGATTTGCCGTGCAAGAAATCGCAAATATTTTTGAAATACAACGGTTTATTGATAATAGTAAAGTTTCCAGCTGGTGTATTTGAAATAACAGGATTCTGCACTAAAGCTATCATGCAATGATTGGTATTTTCATTGCACAAAAGTTGTACCTGATCTGGGTCCTCAGTAATCAAATAGTCATATTCGGCGTTATGGAGTTCATAGGAATTCTGAATTTGGTGCACGGAAAGCTGTAATTCCTGCGAAAGCTTTAAAAAACTTTCAATCTCACAAGGCTGACTAAAATAGAAAGCACCCTTTAAAGATGAGAGCGAAGGATCTGGGATGACGACAGGGGTTTTATCAACAACTTCTTGCGGCAACTCAAAGAAAAAACGGCTCCCTTTGCCATAGTTGCTTTCCAAACCAATGGTTCCGCCCATCAGTTGAACAAGTTGCTTGGAAATTGAAAGCCCAAGACCTGTACCTTCGATTTCTCTGTTCTTTTTCGTATCCACCTGCGAAAAAGATTGGAATATCTTATCAAAATCCTCTTTTCGGATACCTCTGCCACTATCAGCCACTGATATCAAAAGACGAATCTGGTTGTTAATAACATTCTTGACATTTATGCTAATTCGTACAAAACCGGAATCAGTATATTTTGCGGCGTTGCTAACGATATTTGTCAGTACCTGAGAAATTCGTTTGACGTCTCCGCATAATTTTGACGGGATATCCGGTGAGATATCATAAATTAGCTCTACAGGTTTTCCATCTATATAGTTTAAGAAGATGAAAGAGAGCTTTTTCATTATCTCAACAAGTGAATACTCTTCTGCAGTAAGATCCAGTTTTCCTGATTCAATTTTTGAAAAATCTAGGATATCATTAATAATTGATAAGAGTCTCTCACCAGATTCTTTCATATCCTTCACATAGTCGCGGCAATTATGTGGCAGATCTTCGCGAAGAAGGATATCAGTCATGCCAATGATAGCATTCATTGGTGTTCTAACTTCATGACTGACATTTGAAAGAAATACAGTTTTTGCCTCATTTGCTTCCTCAGCAGCTTTGAGAGCATCGTTCAGAATAGTATTCTTTTCCATTGTATCGCGCATTTCTTCGTCAATATCTGAAAAACCCATGCCAATAGCATGAATATACGGATTTTTCTCTTGCACTTTATGGTCGACGCTGGCAATACGCAGCATTTCATAGCGGTCCTTACCCCCTTGACGCACAAGGTACCGATAAGAAATCATGACAGTATTTTCTAGTTTTTTGCGTACGGAGTCAGGGGATATAAAAGCAAGGAAACCGTCCCGATAATCCTCAGCAACATAACGAAACGCATAATCCGTAAAAGTCTCACGGAAAGGAAATTCTTCTCCCTCTGTCTTTGCGAATTCCGAACGGGAATCACTGCGATAGCAAATGCACATATTTTCGTCTAAATTGACATAAAAAACACTGTCGTAGTCTGAGGACAGTGCTGTTATCATATTGTCTTGCTGAGCACGCTGCTTTTCTTGGAGAATCAACTGATCTTTGAGGGCAAGCTGTTCTTCGAGTTCTCTCTGCCGGACTCGATTCTCAGTTTCTGCGAGTTCCTTTTCCAATGTAATTTGAGCCGCTTTGCGCATTTGCAAAAGCATGGCGGCAAAGAGTCCCAGAAGCACAAGTACCGTAAAAACCGACTGTGCCAGGCTGCGGAGTGTAATTCCCTCGTAGATGGAACTGATGCGGTTGCTGATGACGCTCTCGCGCACAAGATAGGTCAACACCCATTCCGTGCCATGTACCGGCACATAGCACATTGTTTCCCGTATGCCGTTATAGGTGAATGCGACAACGCCAGCCTGCTTTGCAAGAAAATCCCCGCGCATGGCTCCTACAGACTGGCCGGCTGCGAAATCAGCACGCTCAAGGGCCTTGAAGAGATTGTTCTCGCTGGCCAGACCGTCCAGGACATTGTTCGTCAAAGCAATGCCATCATTCGTATAGATATTGCAAAAAGTAGTATTGTTATTGTCTCCTTGAAATGAAATGCTTTTCAGAAACCTATCCATGTCAAGTTCCATGAAGCATACGATTAGATGTTTGTTTTCAAATGGCAAATAATCGACAGGCATGGCTATAATGATCTTTTGATTGCCAGTGGCAGGATTTTTTATGGAAATTTCAGGGCCTGTGAGCGTTTTATAATCAAAGTGATACTGATCTATATCAGTGCGAGTGCCCCTTGATGTATAAATAAGGCCTTCAGAATTTACAAAAGCAAATTTTTCCAGATTATAAAGTTGCTTCATTCGTAATTGATAGGCTCGCAATCTATCCACGCTGACAAGATCTTCCTTGCTTATAAGCCCAATAGCAACATCCAAATTATTAATATATCCCTGAAGAGTAGACGCAATGACCTGCTCACGACGTGTAGACAGTTCATCCAAATAGAACATGCTGACTTCATGGACGGCCTGTGCAGTGTCGCTCTTGAGGTTTTTTCCCATCCAAAAAGTACTGAATATCAGTATGCAAGTCACTGTTATACTACCGATAACGGCAATGCGAATGATATTACGTCTTTGTTTGTCCGACACGTCAGACATCCTCCATCATTAGTATCAGCGATACAACCTAGATATAGTAGAATAAAAATTGCATATATTCACTAGCTGAAGAGACTCATCATCTGGTGAAACTATTTTTTCCTTTCCAAAAGAGCAGGAATCTCATCATAATCAAGCATGGAAATAGCTTTCTTGATCTTTTCAACTCGTTCTCTTTCACGCTCAGGAACCTGATAGCCCTCCAAATCCTCTCCCAGTGCCTCTATTGCATCATAGTCAGATCCTTCAAGGTATTGTTGAAGCTTGAGATAGATATTTGCCAATTCTTCTTCAGACAGCATCGGCTTTTCAGCAGCGGCTGTTTCGCTTTTAGCAATCGGCATGAGTTTTTCGCCAAGAGCCCTGTTATCGGCAAGAATCTTGTCAATATTGTCTTCCAAAGTTTTCACATCCCGCTCTTGGCCTGCTTTTTCAAGCTGTTGAGCAAAGGTAGACAATGACAGTGCTCCTATGACCCTGGCGGTGCTTTTCAATCCATGGATTTTCACGGTTACATTCTGTATATCCCGTTCCTTCCAAAAAGCGGCAATTTCGGCCGAATTCGCCATAACCGTTTCTGTGTATGCATGCAGAGCTTCAAGATAGGCCTCTGGGCTGCCGCAGTGCTTCAAACCCGCGGTGACATCGATTTCCTCTATCTGATACACAAATTCAGGGATAACTTCCTGGAGTAGGTGAGTATCCGTTGCTGATGCGGGAATAATTTTTTCAGGTGGCAAATACTGAATAATTGTCTCTTCCAAATTGCTTGGGTCAATGGGCTTGGTGAGATAGTCGTCAAATCCCGCTGCGATATAGGTATCACGCATGCCGGAAATTGCGTTCGCGGTAAGACAGATCATCGGGGTATCGACATTCGGATTGTCAGGCATGGCCTTCAATTCTCGCAAGGCTTCGATACCGTCTTTGTAGGGCATCATGTGGTCAAGAAAAATGAGGTCATATTTTTTTCGCATCGCGCATTCAATGCATTCGTCTGCGCTGTTTGCCGTATCGATCTTGAGCTTCGTGCGCTTAAGAAGACTCTTCACCACCGTAAGGTTCACTGGGGTGTCGTCAACGACAAGAATACATGCTTCAGGTGCGGTAAAACTTTCTGTATATTTCTTCCTCTCTGCTACCGATCGACGGAATGCCGTCTTGTAATCCCCAACGGCATCCCACTTGATGACCTTTTGTTTTACGGAAAAGCTGAAGCAGGACCCCTTGCCGTATTCACTTTCAACACAAAGCGTGCTGCCCATGAGATTTAAGAGTTTCTGGGTAATGGGGATTCCCAAGCCAGTACCTTCAATCTTCCGATTACCAAGCTCATCCAGGCGCTCAAACGCTTCAAACAGTCTCCCGACATCCTCTTTTTTGATACCTATGCCGGTATCGCTCACACTGACTTTCAGCAGGATTACTTCACTGTCTTCAGGAAGTTTTTCATATCCGACACGAAAAGAAACCGTACCCTCTTTTGTGTATTTTGTAGCATTTGTGAGAAGATTCGTAACTGCCTGTTTAATGCGTATTTCATCCCCATGCAGATAATTGGGGATTTCTCTGTCAATATCCAGTTCAAGCGAAAGGCCTTTCTCTTCTGTCTTAGTCTGCAGCATGTTTACAAGATCGTTGAGAACTGAGCTGATCTGATAGTCAACCGGGATGATTTCAAGTTTCCCTGCCTCTATTTTTGAAAAATCAAGGATATCATTGATAAGTCCCAGAAGCGTATTGCCGGATGAACGGATATGACCTGAATAAATAAGAATATTCTCATTATCACATTCACGAAGCACCATCTCGTTCATACTGAGAATCGAGTTTAACGGCGTACGTATATCATGTGACATTGTAGAAAGAAAATAGCTTTTCGCCTTATTTGCGCTCTCCGCTCCGCTTATTGCGGCAGCAAGCTCTTTGTTTTTCTCCTCAAGTTCCTTTCTGGCAGCCTCCTTAACGAGCATCTGTTTTTTTGTATTTGAGGATTCACGTGCGAAAAAAACAATCATCAGAAATGTGATAGCAATAATAATCAAAGCAAAAAGCCAAATATTGGCAAAAACCATGTCAAGGAAAGTATAGGTATAAAGAGCAGCGACATATTTATACGCCAGCCTTTGCCCAATATCTTCACCAGAAAGGTTAAGGCCTCGATTCAAGAGTTTCAGCAGTCCTTCGTTTCCAATACGCACGCCAAAGGAACGGTCGTCATTTCTATTCAGACGTTTCATCGACAAATCACGATATCTGCGATTTTTCAGAATATCGTTCGCTCTAATGCCATTGAGTGTTGTGCAGGTTACTTTTCCTTTCAATAAATTATCAAGACAATCTTCTATTGAATTATAAAAAGTAACATCTGCATCTGGAAAATTTGTTCTTATATAATAATATTGCATTCTGTTATTTTTATTTACAGCAAAATGCGTAGGCGTTCTGTCGCTGTATTCTCCTCTATAGATTAGTTCTGTCGTTGTTGATATTACAGGATTTAACTGGTAAATACCGTCTTCTTCAGAAAAATATCCACCTCCGCCAACAGGAAATACTACATCAAGTTTTCCATTGCGAACATCAGAGATCATGTCAGTGTATTTATCATATCCAGTATAAGTAACATGCAGATCTTTTATTTCCAATGACGCAATGATTTCAGGAATAAGTTCATGAATCATTCCCGTCACATTGCCATCTTTATCTGTATCACTGTATGGAAGATAATTATTGAGGTAGCCTACTCGCAATGAATGATTTTTCGCCAACCATTCATTTTCCATTTCAGATAGGAATCTGCTTGAAATGCTCTTTGAATAATACCTGATACGAAGTGAATTGATATAATTTGGCTCTTCCAGTATCAGGCGTGCCTGGGCCATATTAAGTTCATCGAGGAGATCCTGTCTTTTTGCACTGACACAAAGATAATATGCTGAAGAACCAAATGAATACAGCAATTCCGCGTTCTTTTTTCCATAGGCAGCCCCGTCGCTTTCCGCAACAAAAGCATCAATGGAATATTTGTCAAATGCTTCAAAAATGTTTTGATAGTCTGGATATGTTATAACCGTCGCTGTGATGCCATGCTGCTTGAGAAACTGCCGGAGGACCCCGGCCATGGCACTTTCAAGCACACCGATCCGTTTATGTGTCAATGTCGAATACGCCGTTGTGATGCTGGTATCAGAGCCATGCTTGACAATGTTATAGGTTTCGTTCCCCATGGCTATATCGGGGTACCCAATGATCTTCGATCGCTCGTCGTTCTTCGCAAGTCCGGCAAGCATGTCAATCTGCCCGTTCAGAAGCATGTTGTAGAGATCCACAAAGTTCCCATAAATATATTCATAACGCCAGCCCGTGTATTCGGAGAGCTTGCGATAGTAGTCATAGGCATACCCTTTCTTGATAACGCCTTCCTTAGCTCCCTCTTGAAATATTTCGTTTTCGAAATAACCGACTCTGACTATCTTGGCATCATCAGTGTGCTGCGCGGCAGTCGTCAGCTTTGCCATGCTCATAAAACAGCATATCATCAGAAGGCAAAGCCATATTTTCGCTAGGTTCCTACATATGAGCATATACGATTCCGCCTGTAACTGCCTATATTCAGGCACTGACTTAACAGATTTTAGAATAAATAAGTTACCTATGATAATCATCTGCAGCAAAGAAATCATCAACAGCCGCAACAATATGTTCCTGACTCATGGATTTTAATATATAACCAAGAGGTTTTTGAGCCATGCCATTCATTGCTGTTTCAATCTCCATGTCTTCCTTGCCTGTAAGAAATATGACAGGTATGTCCGCTGAATTTTGCTCATTTCGTATCATTTCTAAGACTTGCGGCCCGTTATGTCCTGGCATATCGTAATCCATAAGTATCAGATCCGGTCTGTGCCCGGCAATGTATTGCAGTGCTTGCACTCCTGATTTAACAAGAGTTACCTGATATTTCCCCATCAACCATTTCTTTATGATTTTAAGAAAAGTCACATCATCATCTACGATCAGTATTTTTTTTTCGGTGTTCATATTTTAGTTCCTTTGATTGTATGATTGTTATGCATTTGTTCGATATTCACTATGCTCATTACTGTCGCGCATCTTGTACTCTATGTCTTCGTCTATCATCGAAAGCATAATATCCGCAAATTTCGGATCAAACTGCTTGCCTTTTCCCCGTTCTATTTCCGAGCGCACTTTTTCCTGAGTCATTGAACGGCGGTAGCTCCTATTGCTGCTCATGGCGTCATAGGCATCAGCAACCGCGATAATTCTGGCTTCTTCAGGAATCTGCTCGCCCGAAATCCCGTCAGGATACCCACCCCCGCCATACTTTTCATGATGCCAACGTGCGCCTGAGGAAAGACTGGGCATTTCCCTGATATTGCCAAGAATTCGCGCTCCTACGTCAGGATGTGTTTTTATGAGTTCAAATTCTTCATCAGTCAGCCTATCGGGTTTGTTGATCACGCTGTCCGGTACGCCGATCTTGCCGACATCGTGCAAAAGGGCCATTATATATATATCATGCTGGTGTTTTTCATCGTAACCAAAGCGTTTTGCAATCTCTCTTGAGTAGTCTGCAACTCGTCCAGAATGACCATTTGTATAAGTATCTTTTGCATCAATTGCTGAAGCAAGAGAAGCGACAACATGCAGGAAAAGCTGTTCATTTTCCCATGTTTTCTTTTCCACCTCTCCGGCGAGATTGCGTTGCAATCGTACCAGTTCAATCGCATGTCTAGTACGCAAGATCAATACATTTGCAATAAACGGCTTTCTTATATAATCCATAGCACCAAACGAAAGGCCTTTTTCCTCAACGGCAACGTCTTCATTGCCAGTAAGGAATATAACTGGTATTTCCTGATTATTCTTCTCATGTTTTCTCAGTTCTTGAAGCGTTTCAAATCCATCCATTCCAGGCATGCTAATATCAAGAAGGATTAAATCAGGCGCTGGATTATCACGCACATAATCCAATAGTTGACTACCCGATTTAAGCACTATCGTTTTCATTCCAGCGCCATTCAGAATACTCCATGCCCTTTTTAATATTAGGGAATCATCATCTACTACAACAATTTTATATTCCATTTCTTCAGAAGAAGTATTATCTGTTTGCATATATTGCATTTTCTCCCTCATCTTTTTCACAGTATGATTTTTTTACATCAACCGAAAGGATTTGACATCCTCTGAGAATGACTTTGGCGAATGTACATTTTAAGTGCCCGGTTTCGGGCGCTTCCCGAATTGCCCGGCGTATTCTCAATCCATGTGCAGGGTGGCGTTGAAAGTCCCGCACAAGCGAAATGCTCTCCAGCGTCACATCGTCCGCGTTCTGTTTATCGGACTTGTCACACACTCAACTGCGACCTTTGCGCCGGTCGGAAGGGTATCCAACAGCTCCGTCGGGTAAGACGACACTATCTCTGCGCTGGCTCCCTCTCTGTAGACAGCCCAACCTGGTCGCAACCGCCTAAGTCAATCCTGATATGCTTTGTCGGCACCATCACCGCCTATCATGAGCACATTGAATGGTTCCTTTTATGTTTTTTCTCTAACCTTTTAGATTTTTTGTGTCTACTGATTAGCTGAATCGAGAACCTCGTAGAATTTTGACACATCTAGGGGACTTGACAGTGAATGATTCTGATTGATTCCAAGATGTTAAAGATTGTTATTCAAGGTTTTCGGGTTAGCTGTTCCGTCATTATTGTTGACGCAGCGCGCTAAACCTCGTCAAAAATGGCAATGAAATACTCATCGAAAAAGTTGCTTTTCACTTTCGCGGCAGTTCGATATATCAATGTCGTAAGTGCAGGGCGTGATATCCGCCGCTGGACTGCATCGCAAATAATGTGCCATCGCAAGCATGGCTTTGTTTTCACAGCGTCGTTTTTTCGCTGCCGGAAAGGCACTTCAAAGGAGCGTTTTTCATCATGACCCAAAGCATACGTGCGGACGCTGTCGTACAGCAGGAGCTCGCGAGCCAGGGCATTGACGCCAGGGTGGGCGTCTTCGGCGAACACAAGGTGCAGTTCGGCAAGGGGCTGCCCATCAACCTCGCCAAAATAAAGATACCGTCGTTGCCCTACGCTGGCTTTTTCACGGTTACCAAGACCAAGATTTCCCAGGGCAAGGAGGGCATCGTCAAGTCCGCCGACGACCTGCTGAACGCCTTGAAAACAATCGGCAACAAGCTGGACGCGGGCCATGTCGATCAGCAGAAGCTTGCGGCTCTCAGCAAGGATTACCAGGACAATTTCGAACAGCGCATACAGGACATGATCGCCCAGGACAAGACGCTCCCCGCACTGCCCGCCGGCCTGCTGCGGCTTGAGGGCGAGGCCCTGCGCAAGGCGAAGGACCTGTTTTGGGACGCGCTGCCCAAGGAGCTTGCCGATTCAGGCAAGAAACTTGACGTGCAGGACGTATTCTACGCCACAATGACGGAGGTGCTGCTGAAATGCGGACTGCCGGTGAAGGGTCTGTGCCTGGACGCGATTAACGAGGGAAGGTTGGCTTTCGCCGCCGAAGGGCAAAAGGCGGCCTTCATCTCGTGGGTGTGCGCCTCCACCTCGCTGCCGAATGTGGAAAGCATGGTGGCCGTGCACGCGCAGGCCAACCCGCCCATGGCGGCGCAGGAAATCCTAAGCCGCATGAACGCCATAGCCGCCCAAACCCGCACGATAATCGACGCGGCCAACGAAGCGGCCGAAAAATCGCGCAATGAGATGCAGCGCGTCAACGCAGACGACATCGCGAAAAACGCGGCCTATGTCACCCGGCTCATGCTGCAGAGCGGCGAGCCGCCCCTGGACGCCGCCGGCCTGCAAAAGGTGTTTGACGCCCTGAACCGCAAGGACGTGCAGGAAATGGCCGGGCAGCTCAAGCAGGTGGCAGGCAATCCCGAAATCGCCAAGGCCGGGGACGCCGCAAGGCTGGCGGACGCAGCCTCGGGCATCACGCTGGCCACGGAGCAGCTGGCGGCCTTCCTCAACCGTCCCTACGACGAGCCCGGCAGGCTGCAGAACATCTCCATGCTGCCCGCGGCGGTGCGCGATGCGGTCAAGGCCCTCGCGCCGGAGGCCGGGGCGAAGATGGACGCGCTGTTCCCGGCGTACGCGCCCTTCCCCAAGCCCGCCAATCCGCAGTCCATGCCGGCTACGGAGCAGCAGCGCAGGGCCTTCCTCGTCAAGACGCTGGACACCTACATGGACAAGGAAAAGGCGGGCGGGGAGGCCCCTGACTTCACCCACGGCCGCGGACACATCACGCGGGCCTACATCTTCGCCAACGCCATGTGCACCATCCTTGAGGAGGAAGAGGGCGTCCCCGTCGACCGCAACGCGGTGCTCTGCGGCATCACGGGGCACGACATCGGCCGCGAGGGCGGGGGCGAGGACAAGTGGGAAGGCAAGAGCGCCACGATGACCACCCAGGCCATGCAGAACGAGTTCGGCAAGGACTCCATGGGCGGGGACTACGAGAAGGGCATCGCAAACAACATACAGCACAAGAAGGATAACGTGGAGGGCATGCTGCTCGACAGCGCGGATTCCCTCGACATCGGGCGCACCGGCGACTTAATCGAAGACTACTTCCCCTTCCTCGCCGACAAGAATCCTAACAAGGGGGAGAGGGAGCCGGACAAGTACACGGTCTCCTCCCCCAGGGCGAAGCAGCTGCGCCGGCAGCTCCAGCAGGAGGCGAGGCTCCTTCAGCAGCTCACCGACCCCAAAACGGCCAACTTTGAAAAAAACATCGACCTCATGTCGCATATGTACAGCGGCAAGCCGCAGGAGAACGAGATTGTCAAGACCCAGTGGCAGGAGCTTCAGAAGGAAACAAAGAAGCAGTACATTGACAGCTGGCTGATCGCCTCCGAGACTTACGTGAAGAACATGGAAGACATCGTGCTGGGCAACCCCGTCAAGTTCCCCCTGCTCTCCATGTACTACAGGAAGGGCTAGGGCCGGCGGCCGCCTGCGCCTTTTACAGGACGTATAAAGGAGCGTACATGCAGTTTTCACTCGTGCTTGACGAACTGGCCCAAAAATGCGGCCTTGGAAGTTTTGAACCCGGCGGGGAGCTCTCCCTGATGTTTGACGGCCGGCATACCGTGACCTTCCAGAGCGAACCGGATGACAGGTCCGTCATCCTCTTCGCCGAAATCTGCGACGTGGACATCCTGAACCCGAACAGTCTGGGAGAACTGATGGAGGCGTCCCTGCTGGGCGCGCAGACCGAGGGGGCTTCCTTCGCCGTGGCACGAAACCTCGGCAAGCTGATCCTCTGGAAGCGGCACGACGACGACTTTCCCGACGTCGCCGCGCTGGAGCGGGCCATCAACAGCTTTCTTTCGGCAGTCATCACCTGGAAGGGCAAGCTTGAGGGAGGCGCGGCGGCACCGACCGCTGCCGCTTTTCCGTCAGCCGAGGGCGGCGGGAACATACGCGCCTGAACACAAAAAATGGAGAAACCTCATGTCTCAAATTCAGATAAACAACAATCTCAACGTCGCCAACGCGAATATTCAGCGGGAACAGAATGTCCAGAACGGCCAGGACGTCGGACAGCCCCGCGCCGACCTGCCTCCCGAACTGCACAACGCCCGGCCCGCCGGCCGCGGCATAGTCGGCCGTGTCGTCGCCTTTCTCTTCGGCGCGGGCACCGCCGGAGGAGCCAGCGCCGCCCTCGGCGGGGGCGCGCTTTTGAGCGGGGCCATCGGGACGGGAGCCACGGCCACCCTCGGCGGAGCCGCTGTCGTGGGCGGCATCGCGACGGGAGGCGCCGCCCTTATCGGAGGCGGCGTAACCCTCGGGCTATTCGCGGCCATCAGGGCCATCGTCAACCATTTCAGGCGCGCCCCCGAACCCGACCCCCGCGTGCAGAACCCGCCACAAAACAACCTGCCGCAGGCCAATCCCGCGGAGGACGCCTCCAACAACGCCATCGCGGACGCCGTGGCACAAGGCCGCGCGCTTCCCGAATCCCTGCAGAACGCCGTGAACAGCACCGTCTCGCGCATGAGGGAGATATATGGAGAGGCTCTCATGCCGCAGGGGACCCCGTTGATAACGATCATGGGAGGTCTCGGCAAGCTCCCCCAGGAGATCCGCGCTCTTGAGGGCGATGTCACTCCCGCGAAGATAGGGGAACTTGTGGAAAAGGAGATTCGCGATAACATGGCCAGCGAGGTCCTGGACAACGCCTTCAGGCCGCACTGCGGGGAAGACCGCTTCCTCCCCAGGGAGCTGCGCAGGTGTGCCGTAAAGAAACATCCTCAACTGCTTGCGGACCTGAAGACTGCGGACACGCGGGCGCGGGTGCAGGAAATCCTGAGCGGCCATGCCGAAGAATTCAGGGAGATGACCGCGCTCCACCAGCGCGCGAAAGCCCTGCACGAAGGCACCCGGGCGAAGGTGATCACGGCCATAGCCAGGAGCCTGGGGCTTGATGCGGATGTCGTCGCGCCCCTTGTCAAGCCCAACGATTTCGGAGACCGGATGCGCAAGCTGACGGATGACGTCGTGCAGGGCAAGGTCGCCGCCGACGGCGTCGAGCAGGCGTTTTCGAAGCTGGCCGATGACTTGGCGCAGCCGTACGTGGACGCACTGGCGGCCGTTGACGCGGATGGGACACTCTCTGCGGCGACGAAGAAGGCCATGAAGATGCAGATTCTGACGGCTCCCAACTCGCCGAATCCGGAGCTCTACAGCAAGGGCATCGCCGCGGGAAAGAACGTTGACGTCACGGCCCTGAAGATTGCCCTCGACAGAAACATGCCGGCGGAGGCGGTGAACGCCCTCCTGTTCGTCCTGGGTGAAAAGCTCAACGAGGCCCTTAAGGAGCAGTACGGCGAAGAGGCATGGAATGCCGTCTGGAACGGCACGCCCGACAATCTTCGAAATACTCAGGGCGCGGCCTTCATGGCCATGCTCGACAAGGAGCCCGGCCTTATGGATGCTCTGCGCGGCCGCGAGGACGTTGACCTGTTCAATCTGATGAACAACATACAGGATGAACTGAACGTGTCCGTCGCGAGAAAGGCCGGAGCCATAGCTGCCTACGCAGGTCACGTTCGCCTTCAGAACCTTTCCCTGGACAATGAAGACTTCGTGAAAATGGAGAAGCAGACGCAGTCCCTGAACGCGATCAGGAATGCGGAAATCCC
>JAEEGL010740780.1_pt1 | contig 13377 bp, 26 predicted proteins | sample 9134231 | NCBI WGS metagenome assembly JAEEGL01 (sample SAMN16246548, study PRJNA631951) | gut metagenome | biome: gut microbiome; feature: rumen; material: fiber-attached | host: Bos | place: Iran: Karaj | collected 2018-10 | reverse complement strand
TAATAGTATTAGAAAAGATACATAATAGGTGAGAGAGAAAATTTAATTTAATTTGAGGGGTGATATAATGAAGTTAGCAGAACATTTTGACTCATCTGAGTTCACTTGTAAGTGTGGATGTGGTGGCAATAAGATAGACCAGAGACTTGTTGATATGCTTGAAAAGCTCTTTAAGTTAATGAACGCAAGGGTTATTATAGTAACATCAGGTTATCGTTGTCCTACTCATTCAGTAAGGGTCGGTGGTTCACCTTCAGATGCTCATACATTAGGTTATGCCGCAGACATTAAGGTTCAGAAACAGAATGGAAGTTGGTATACTGCTGAGGATATTGCTGAGGCTGCTGAAAGAATTGGCTTTGGTGGTATTGGTCTTATGTCAGGTGCTTGTCACGTTGATATTAGACATTTAGGCGGCTACAAGAACTCACACTGGTTCGGTGATGAGAGAACTGGTAATGATAACATAAGCACATTCCAGAGAGGAACTAAGTTTGAAGGAGAGGTAGCAACTGCCCCCGCAAAAAGTAAGATTCAGCTTGTTATTGATGGTAAGACCGTTTATTCAAGCTAAAAGAGGTGATTTGTAATGTTATACGGTATTCCTATTAGTTATAATGGAGTATGCGATGTAGAACAGAACTTTCACACATATTTCAAACTTTTAACAAATAAGTGTTTGTCATTGTTTAAATGGGAGAATTTACCAGAGACAATTGATGAACGCTTTTTAATGACATAGCTTATTCTTAATGGTAAGGTTTGTTGGTTTAACCATTAGGGACGTTTGTATGCGCTTAATGGCGCTCCTGGTGGAGAGCCAAACGTTTATTACGAGCCTTAGACTTTTATCGTTGCTAATCCTATTATCGGTTCAAAGACTTTGACAATCAGAAATAGAAATGGTAGCGAATCAATTGACGGTCTTGACGGCGTTCTTATGGCTTTAACTGATATTGACTATGAGTTAACACCAGCTGCTCATGGCGGCTTATATGGACTTATTTATCAGACAGCAGGACTTCTTGCAGATAATATTAGTTCACTTAACGTAGCTCAAATCAATGGTAGAGCCGCTGTTGCTTTTACAGCAGATACAGAAGCTTTAGCCGAAGCAGCAGAAGAGGTTCTTAAAGATATCTATGGCGGCAAGCCTTACAGAGTTCTTTCAGAGGATATACTTAATAAGATTACAGCTACTCCTCTTGGCGGCTCAGGTCAGAACAATACCATTATGACATTAATTGAAGCTCACCAGTACATTCTTGCTTCATTCTACAATGAGATTGGAATTGCTGGACAATGGAATATGAAACGTGAAAGAGTTAATACTGCGGAGACAGAGCTTATGACAGGCTCACTCGACGTAAGTGTTTATAACATGATTAAGAACTTGAAGAGTGCTGTTGAAAAGATTAATGAGCTCTTTGGTACAGATATCAAAGTTGAGCTTAATGAAGAAGTTATTACTTCTGATGAAGACCGCCCAACAACAACTGATGCCGATGGAGAGCTCCAGACAGATGGAATTCAGGAAGACCCAGTTGAAGTTAAGGACGAAGATATTGATGAAGTTAAAGAAGAAGACGAGGTGAAGGAAGAATGAGACCAAGAAAGTATTTTCCAAAGGTAAATGAAATGGCTTATAAGGTTCCTGAGCTTTGGTCATATGATGCCGGCTCAACAATTCTTCCTTTGTTCTATGGCTGTCACTTATTCGATGGAACAATTCCTTCAGAATATGATGAGGAATCATAGCCAATTAAATACCACTATGACCTTGATTTTGAATATGCAGACTTAAAGAAAGCATATATGGATTGGTATGGTGAAAGAAGAATTGGTAAAGCTTTGCCGCCTTTAAACAGTTATGTTTATAGTGTGCTTGATAATTCAACTATGGCACATTCAATGATTGCTACTGATGCAGAAGCTTATGATTATTGCGGCGCTTGGTTAAGTGACCAGATTCAGCTTTTCATCAATGCAAATACAGATAAATATTTGAAACTTGTTGACACAATTGGCTTTAAGTATGACCCAATCAGCAACTACGATATGACTGAGACTAAGGACACTACCATAGGTGAGGAATCTGTATCTCACGTAGTTGATAAGAATGGTAAACAGTTAAGCTTTATGAGTAATTAGGTTGACCTTACTGCTCCTACTTCAGGAGACATGGATGGTGCTGATGCTCATATTAGTGATTGGAACTCAGCTGATAAAGACACAGTTTCAACTACAATTGACAATCCTAATGAAGTTAAACATTACACTACAACTTATGATGATGATAGTAATGACAGATTGGAGTGGAGAGAAGTTCAGGGTATTGCCAATGCTAAGACTTCTCAGGATACTGCACTCGCAGCAAAAGCTCAGGAAACTCTTTATAATGGAGAAGATTATACTGATACCAGAAGTAAAGATAATGATAGTTATGAGCTTAAGAGAAGCGGTAATATTGGTGTTACTACTTCACAGCAGATGATTGAGTCTGAAAGAGAAGTTGCTCGCTTTAACTTGCTTAAGGAATTCTTCGAAGACCTTAACCGCTATTTGCTCCTTGCTACATGGGATTAATGGGTGATGTCTAATGAACGAAGTATTTATTAGTGTTGCTGTAATTGGTGGAATATTTGGCGGATTGGCTGGTTTAATTACTGCCGGCGCAACACTTGTTAAGTCTTTTTTCTCAAAAAATGAGAACAAGGCTTTAGAGTATTCACACCAAGAGAAAATCATTGAGTTAATGGGTACTTAGAACACTAACTCAGAAAAGACTTTAGCCGCGTTAGAAGGATTAAGAGACGATGTAGGTTCTCTAAAATAGGAGCTCGGCGGATTAAATGAAAGAGTTTTAAAGTTAGAAGAGAGATAGCTAAAGTCTTGACTTTTCCGCCGGAATATGTTATAATATAATTACAGAAGTGGGGAAGAGTCGAACTTCTGAATTTAGTGAATATGGAGATGATATTCACTCCTTTCTATTTTATTCTCCGCTCTTCCCAAAAACTTTAAGAGGAGAGATTGTAGGGTTTCTAAGATTTTGCCACTCTTTTTAAAACCCGAAGTCTCGACTTAAAGTTGGAATTTTTTTATTAAAGATTCCCATAGCAAATTTCACTTATTTAATGAGCGAAGGAAAAAAGAACTTACGCCATGGGTTCTTATCCTCCATAATGCCTTCGCTCATATATTTGTTAAGTAAAGTCTTTCCCACTTTACTTTTATGGAGGAGTAAATGGTGAATAAATTCAAGGGGGAATTATAATGGATAAAAAGTATTTTATTGAGCGTCTTAAAGAGGCGGCAGAAGAAGGTTGGGAGAAAGCACTTGCAACTTTTGAAGATGATGTAGCAGAAGGTTTTATTAAACTTGCTCCGTCAGATGAGTTTACTGGAATCTTAACTGCAGAAGAAATTAAAGATATCAAAGAAGGACCAAATCCTTTTGCTGATATTGATTTTGAAAACTTAACAGTGGAGGGATTATAATGGATATTAAAGAGGAAACCCTTCAGTTACTTTTTACTCTTAAATTAAACTCTCATTCTACAACTGTTGATGGAAGACCGGCAGTAGTAATTGATGATTGTTCATTAGATTCATTTTTATGGGTTATGAATCAGGCAATGGCCCAAATTAAAGACGGCAAACCAGACTGGAGGGATAACTAATGGAACTTGAAAAACTATCAATCCATGAATTGGAAGCTATTCTTGAAGAAGAAAAAGCCAAAGGAACAGAGCTCATTAACAAAATTAAAACCAGAATGTTGAAAATAAGCGCAGAGATGAAACGCTATAATATTTCAATGGCGCCGCTCGGGATAAGCTTAAATTATAATTAGAATATCAAGTAGCAGTTAATTGCTAAAATTAGAGCCGCAAGGCAGTATAACATGAAGCTAAGTGTTTAGTGGAATGAGATTAGGAATTTAAATGGTTTAGAAGCACTTCATAAGATTCTGATTAGTTATGATAATGTTGATACTTCTAAACAGGTTGAAATCTTACGTAATCTTGGTTATTCAGAAGCAGAGATTGATATTATTTTAGCTGAAATACGTGGTGATGAAGAGTATGATGAATTAAAAGAGAAGGCGGCAGATATTATTGTTAATTACTATTTGGGAAATGAGGAAGAGGTTGATGAGGATGACGTAGGAATAAATCCATATTTATAATGGAGTGATTTACATGGCGACAGAACTTGAAAAAGCATTGGCTTTAAGATGTGATAGACATTTTAGTGATGTCAAATGCTTTATAGAATTTAAGAACGAAAAGGTTATTTTATACTATGGAAAAGAAGAGATATATAGTTTTAATAATCTTAAAGACATGAATGAGTGGCTCGCGGCAAAGCATAAAAGATTTCATGTTTATACAAATGATTTTGACCTTATCTGGAAAGCCTATGAGAAATTTATTATTTACTATAGATAGAAATATAAGGTTTAGATTTTGAAAATAGGCACAAGGATTTATGGACTGAATTTGTTTAATGTAGTTTCCTTTAAGGATATGAAATACAAATATGGTTCAGACAGATTTACTGCTGCCGCGGCAGTAGAAATAATCAACAAAGACAATACAAATAATAAAAGCAGTTTCACTTCTAACTTAGGACGATTAATTGATATCGAAAGCATAAGAAAAAAATTTTAGCCAATCAGTTTCGCCTTAAGAGACAAAATGATGAATGAAACTCCTAACGGAGCAATTATCCTTGCTAATGTAGGTAAAGAATTTACTGACGTTCATTGCTATGATGTATGTAGTGCTTATTTAGCTTGTTTACTTGAAGGTCGTATTCCTTCTCAATTCATTAAGGTTAATAAGAGAAATAAGAATTAGGAATACTATGGGAAAGTTAAATATAAGGGTTTAAAAGCAAAAAGTCCTCAAATGTTAGTTCTCTATGGAACAAAAAAAATGGAGGGCAAAGATATAGTTAAAGTAGGCAGTAGAATTCTTGCCGCGGCAGAGTATAGTTTCTATTGTTTCTTAAATGAGCGATGGATAATTGATTAGTATTATACTTATGATAGCTGTGAAATTGATTGCGATAATCTCTATTGGATTTAGTTTGAGAAATTGCCATTAAGCTCAATTAAAGCAATTAAAAAATTATATGATGATAAGCTTGCCGCGAAAGGTCAACTTGATTATGACGGCTTTAAACAGATTGTTAATCGTATTTATGGTTTTTTTACTACCAAAAGAGTTAATAAAGAAGGAAAAACTGTTGCGAGAGATTTTCAAGTCCCATATCAAATTGGAGTATGGATAGTCCATAGACAAAGATTATTTATGGCGGCGCTAATTCAGTAGGTTGGAATTGAACACGTTGTTAGTGCTCATACCGATGGAGTAAAGTTTGATTGCAATGCTGATAAAATTGTAGATAAAATTAACCTAAGACGCGGCGAAATTTATAAAGATGTTGGTCAATGGAAGAAAGAAGAAGTATTTGATAAATGTTTTTATTTTAGTAATACGGTCGCAAAATATGAGGTTAATGGAGAAATTGGTATGAAACATGGCGGCATCTCAGAGGAAGATGTTAATGAGTTTTTAGTCGGTAAAACTTACGAAGATATAAATGAGGACGCTGACTTTTATATTACATTAGCATCTACTAAAAAAATTATTTGCGAAAAGGATAGAACCTATATTGTTAAAAGAAAGGTTCTAAGTAATATTCTACTAATGGGGGAGATTTAAATGGAAGAAAATAACATCCTTTATTATGACAATAAAGAAGAAACAATTGAAGGAGAAATCTGGAAAGATATTATAGGCTATGAAGGTTATTACCAGGTTTCAAATCTTGGAAGAGTTAAATCTAAGCCAAGAAAAGGAACTAAAGGCGGCATTATGACACAGCATGAGCGTAATGATAATCATCATAGTAAAAAATATTTAAGAGTGCCCTTAACAAAAGACCATAAAACTAATTGGTGTAGTGTTAATCGTTTAGTTGCTCAGGCTTTTCTTGAAAACTATCGAGAAGATTTACAAGTTGACCACATAAATAATAATGAAAAAGATAATAAAGCTTGGAATCTTCAAATGTTAACAAGTTAGGACAATGTAATTAAAGATTAGGGGCACAAAGTAATGTGCGTTGAAACGGGTCAGATATTTAATTGTAAAAACGATGCACTTGAATGGCTTGGAAAAGGTCGTAAGTCAGGCGAACTTTCCAGAGCTTGTGATTATGAAAATAGAACCGCCGGCGGCTATCATTGGCGGAGAGTATAAGGAGGGAGCTGTGGTGAAATTAAGTTTAAAAAACTTATGGAGAAATCGTTTTAAGAAAGACGAAGAAGTCCAGGAAGACAAGGAACTTCTCGATTATTATGACATTACTCCAATTGATGAAACCAATGCCGTCTACCGATTAATTATTGGACAGCGTTCTAATCGGCAAGACATACAGCGTTTGCAAACACATTGTTGAGAATTATTTTGCAAGAGGAGAAAGAGGTGCTTATATAAGACGATGGGAAGAGGATATCACTCCAAAGAACATTAGCTCTTTGTTTGCGCCGCACTATGACTTAATTAAAGAACTAAGCGGCGGCAAGTATAATTATGTCGTTTATAGAGCAAAAGAATTTCGCTTTGCTTATGTTAATGAAGAGGGAGATATTACTGAGAAAGCTCCAGAAGCTTTCTGTGTTTCTGCTTCAATTAACACAGCAGAACATACAAAAGGTTAGGACCGCGGTGAAATTCATACAATTCTTTTTGACGAGTTTATGACACGTAATGGTTATTTACAGAATGAGTTCGTTCAGTATTGTAACCTTCTATCTTCATTAATTCGTAACAGAAGTAATACAGTAATCTATATGTTAGCTAATACTGTTAATAGATACTGTCCTTATTTCTCAGAAATGGGTCTTAAAGATATAGAGTCAATGCCGCAAGGTCAGGTTTATGTTTATACTTATAACAATGCAGATTTAACTGTTGCTGTTGAATATTGTGACCCTGTTAAGGCTACTGAGAAAGTTGCTTCAAAGTATTTTGCTTTTGATAACCCTCAGCTTGAAATGATTACTACAGGTGCTTGGGAGTTAATGCTATATCCACGTCCGCCTTATAAAATCTATGAGGAAGATATACTTGCTCGTTTCTATATTAAATTTGGCGAACAGTTGCTTTGCGGCGAAATCATTCATCCTGCTGTTAAGAAGTATTGTAATGACCTTTTTATCTTCATTCACCCTTAGACAAAAGACGTTGAAATTGACGATTTAACTCCATTCTATACTGATGAGTTCACTACTTCTGTTTGTCACGTTAGGTTCTTAAAGGATTAGCCGACAGAACTTCACAAATTAATTGCTTAGTTATTTGCTAAAAAGGCAGTTTGCTTTAGTTCAAACGAAGTAGGAGAAATTGTGAGAAACTGGTTAATGGAAGTTAACTCGATGAAACTTTTTTAAGCAATAAAATACTTTACTTTTTTTATAATTTATAGTATAATATATATAGAAAAGGTAAAGAAAAGGGGGATTTTAAATGTTAACAATTTTCTTTGGTATTATGATTGCCGCACTTATAATTGTTCTTTGTCCTATCTCTTCTGAAGAAAAGGACATTAACAGACGCCGCCGTATTCTTAATGAATATAATGTGGCTGAGAACTGGAAGAAAGCTCACAAGGTTGAGAAAACAAATAAGTGGGGCGACCCTGTTGAAGAAGTTAAAACTGGCTGGGATTTATTTAAGAACTAAAAGAAAGGAGAGGTTAATTCCTCTCCTTTCTTTTTTATTCAATTGCTATAAAGAAGCCAGATTGTAAAATTGAATTAAGTTCTTCAACCTCACTAAGTTCCATTCCACTAGTATCCATATCAGCAATACCAGAAGCCTAACAAAGTGAGTTAGAAGGCATTTCAGAAGCAGTAACCCATTTATCACAAGCGTGACCGTTCTTTAACTTATATTGTGAATGTTTGCCGACATAATCATCAATAGTATTATTGGTGAATACCTAAACAAACGGGAACATTGGTAAGTTAAGGAATGTTGTTGGAGATGCCGCGCCATGATAAGGTAAGTTAATTTTCATTTGGTTTAAGGTTCTTCTTGTTGACATAACATCATTGAAGCCCTGTGAAACTCCTCCAAGAGCAGAAGTTCCAGCACCAATAGCTCCACCTGCAGCCTAAGTTGCACCTGAACCCATCATACCTATTTGCATTTTCTAAGTGCCATCGTATGCCTAAAGTGCACCGACACCATATTTTCTAATAGAGCTAAATATAGACTCACCAGTATCAACTCTATAAGCAGATGCCGCACCGGCAGCAGTTGCTCCACCAATGCCTACTGAAACAGCAGATTTAGCAACATCGCCAACTGAATTGATTAAATTGCCCGCAGTAGAAAGAACTCCACTTATTGCGGCGTATTTCTATCCTCTATAATCAGTAGCGCTAAGCGGCACATCAATAGAACACTGGCATTCAACGAAGTCATAGATAACATCATCAAAGCTAATAATCCAAACGCCAACCTCATCAGGTAAGTTATAATGGAAATCAACTGTTAACTTCTCACTTATAAACTTCTGCTATGGAAGCGCATAGAAACCATAGAATGGAAGCCATAATCTTGCCTGTGAATGACGACTGTTGATAAAGTTCTTTTCTCTACCATAATAGAATGATGCGTTTTCAGTATGTAAAGCTTCTGCATCAGTTCGTGGAACATCATAAGCACTATTACCAATTCTTATGCCACCTAAGTAAAGTCCGGCAGTCCCAGTAAAACTCCAAGCCCAAGGATACCATTTATAACTAATAATTGCCGCCATAGGGTCAGCACCATATAAACTTAATCCACTAATGAGGTCTAACCAGCTATCCTCATCTCTTCCGTAAATCTCTTCAAAAATTGTATCAATAGCTCCATCAACTAAAGCATAACATTTACCGCCAGCTGATGCTAATGAAAAGCCAGGGGTTGAAGGATATAATGGATTTGGATTAGGGTCTGGTCCAGGTCCAGGTCCAGGAGGTTCAGGACTTGGGTTATACTCAGAGTCATAATCTGGCATATCATCGCCGAAGACGTTACCCCATGTTGCATTTGGCTCTGAAAGTGAAGCTGTACCACTTGTATAGTTTCCTGTAGTGATAAGATGTTCATCAAACTTAGGAAGGAAGAGGTCATCTGAACCAACTTCAAATGTGCCACCGTTTGCGTTACCCCAGCAGATATAGAACTCAAATCCATAGAAAGCAACTTCATGCTTAATAAGAGAAAGTATCTGAGCTTTTGTAAATGTATCAGCACCACTAACTTCATAAATTGATGTCAATTTATAATAGTCATATCTATTATAGACAACCGAATCGCCCTCTTTAATTTCAGTTAACTAGCTATTAACAACTCTATATAGTAAAGGACGCTGTTTATAAGTAATATCACTGAAGCTTTGTTCCTTATCACAGAAGTTTCCTGCCATATTAGTATTTCTATACTGGTCATCAGTTTTAAAACCAAGACCGTTTACAAGAATTCTATTATAAGTAGGCTATTCGCCAGTTCTATAATTCATTCCTTCAACTGGGAAACACATGGCCGCTGTATCTGTATTCCAGTAACGATATGGAACAGTTGCGTAACTGTCTTCAAGATATCCATTATTATATACACCTAAACTCCAAGTAAAACAAAGTTTAAATTTTGTCTCATCATCAGCAGTAGGTGTTATCTGATTAAAGTTTATACAACTACCAATACTATGGCCCCTTAACTGGATTGCATTACCGTCATCACCTACATCAGGGCCCTAAGCCCATTGTGTTGGTGAACCATTTCTACCTGCATAGCCCATCATACCTACTCTAATGCCAATGATTGCCATATGCTCAGGAAACTAAAAATTTTCAAATCTTGTTTTAGCATCCTCTACCGACTCGCTTCTATTAAAACTATAGCCAGATACTGTACCTGTATCAAGATTAATGTAACTAAAACCCGTAACACGTAATTTGTATTTCTGATAGTCTAAATATGTTGCAACTCTTGCAAGTGATAGACAACCGTCTGTTTTACTGTCTTCTGAAAGATATTGTGATGCATAAGCTACGGCGGCATTTTTCATATAATTTTCACTGTCAACAGTAATGTCACCACCAACACGTGATTGTAACCATTTGAAAGAATCACGGAAATAATGATTTTTGTTAATCAATGCAAAAGGACGGTTTGAGTTTTCTTTATCCATACCATCAAACATTATCTTAGTGAAAACACCTGGAGCCTCACCATCTCTTGAACCATTACGTAAAAGAACAATTTGTCCTCTATTTCCTGCGGCAGAATAACCTATACCCCAAGGGCTTACAGATAAATCGAAACTATCAGTATTAGGGTCATATGCTCCATTGGCAATTAAGGTTCTAATATTGTTAGAACTAACGCCATAACTATATGTATGGTCGCCAATTACAGCAGGGTCAACATTCGCACCCCAGTAACTTGTATTAATTTTACTCATTATCTATTCTCACCTCACTATCCACTAATTTTATTTAAAGCGATATAAGGAACTGAACCTGGCTAATCCTAAATAACCTTAACTTTATAATCAACACTGTCAACCTATAAAATATTATTATTAAGAATTCTGGGCAAACTGGCATCAGTTGTTTCTCCCTAATAATCAAGTGTCGCCGCGGAAGCAGGTCCAACAACCTAATATTTCCACTTAGAATAAACAACATAATCTCCAACACTAACACTAACAGTAGTATATGTTCTAACACCACTTGAAGCAACTCTTAAAATAAATTTCTTTCCATTCTTAGAGTTCTAAAAACCATTTGTCCAATTTGGCATATCAAACCATTCAGTTGTAAGATAATCTCCGACAGGGAAATATTCATCATCAACTTCATTGATATCTTCTGAACCTCTAATATAGTTTAAAGTCGTTTCTTCAATTCGAGACTAATAAGTTTTAAGGACATCAACATGGCAAGCAAATGTTGCTCTCTTAGCTCTATCATAAACAATTGATGTTATAAAGTAATATCTGTTAAATTCAGGAATATAACAATAGTTCGCATTAATTGGTGCCGTTGCCTTATCAACAATAAAAACTGGGTCTGTTAAACTAAATGGACCAGGCTCTTTTGGAGTTACACTAATTGTACCTACAGCCGCGCCAAGACTTTTATCAATTAAGTTGGTTGGCTAAGTTAAATTATACAATGTAGCCTACATTTAATCTTCACCTCGTTTAATGAAAAGACCCCAAATTAATGGGGTCTATTCAGTTTTATTAAATTTTAATTAGGCAATCTTCTTAACGATTTCCTTGCCCTTGTAAGATGCCCAGCTGAAGCCCTGAGCAGTAGACTTATCAGAAGCGCTAAGCTGTTTATACTTCTTACCATTGATTGTAACTGTACCATTTGTATCAGCAATGTAGTAAGGAGAATTTGCAACTGCATAAACTGTATCCCAGTTATCAGGAGCACTATCGCCAGTGAATGTCTCACCGTTACTATAGTCACTGATGTTGAATACAACGCAGTTCTCAAGAAGGTCGTTCATGTACATTGCATCCCACTTGTAGAAGTAGTTTGTGTACTCTCCACGGCCGTTGTAAGCAGATGTAACACGGAAGTTCTGGTTGCAAACTGCAGCAGCCTCATCGTCGAACATTACTGCAAGAATACCGTCACGAACGATTTCTGTACCAGTAGAACCATCATCAACAGTTACGTCAATCTTAAGTCTGTCATCGTTAGATGTACCAGTACCCTGCCAGAAAGCAACTTCCTCATAACCAGGGAGATTAACGAACTCATTGTGATATGTATCACTGTAAAGATATGCGTCAAGAGACTTAGAGAACTCTGTGTTAGCAATGAACTTAAGTCTATCAGAAGGAGTGAATGTTAAGTAAGAGCTTAAACCGTCGCCGTTGTAAAGAGTTGATGCTGTAGCAAGGTACTTCTTGTACTGAGCGATTGTCTTAGAAGCGAATCTAAGGAACTCCTTATCAACAAGAGCTGTTGCAGCTGTAACTGTAGCAGAAGCATTAACTGCCTTGTAAGCTTCAAGAAGGTTAACGTTAGCACCGAGTCTGAACTTCTGACCCATAAGGTTTGCGATTGTAGCCATGATAAGACCATCGTTGCAAAGAGTCATCTTCATTCTGATTCTGTTCTCAATCATAGAAATGAATGAACCGAACTGAGAAGCGCTCTGGAAAGCTTCACGAAGCTGAACGTCTGTAAGTGTGATAGGAATCTCATATGTTGCCTTTGAGTTGTAGAACTTAGCTGATGCGTTTGGCTTAGAAAGTTCAAATGGGTCAGGATAAGCTGCGCCATTCTCTACAGGATAATTGAAAAGGTCCCAAGTAGCGTTGTCTCTTGCATTAGGAACTTCACATCTTACCTTCTAAAGAATTGAACCATATTCAAAACCGTCCTTAAGAATGTTAGGAGCCTGTGATGTGTAAACTCTGTCAACGAACATTATCTTACCAACCTGGTCGATAAGTTCTCTCATAAAGCTGTCATAGTTTGTAGATGACTGACCAGTAAAATCACGGACATTTTTACCGATATCAACGATATCAGAAAGGTCTTCTTTAGCAACTACTGCTGCTCCAGTAACCTGGTCAATTATACCAACTGTTGAAAGTGTACTATTAAGTACGTTTGCGAGCTGTTTAATTTTCATTTTAATTTCACCTCATTAATTAAATTACTTGGACATTGGATTAGACTTTAGTGAAATTCTTTTTAAAGGTCTGGCTGAGAGAGATAGAGTACCAGTAAAAGAACTAACTTTAACTTGGATTTTCCTTTGTCCAATAATATGTGTAATATGATAATCGGACCTTCAATAAATTGAGTTCCGAATGGTCGGTAGAGAAGGACTCGAACCTTCAACGCCTAAGGCAACGATTTTACAGACCGCTCGCTTAACCAATTTGCATATCTACCGTTAATGACAGGGGTTGAGGACTCGAACCATCAATAACATACTTGGTCACAAGGACGAGACTCGAACTCGCATTTCCAGCATTTCTACCCTTTTCCTACTGGCGGTCTTCCTATTAACCTAAACCCTCATGTTCTGTTCTGTTGTTTTGCCGTTAAACTAACCCCTCAAATTAAATTAAATTTTCTCTCTCACCTATTATGTATCTTTTCTAATACTATTATACAGCATTTTCCACCAAAAGTCAACACTTCAATTCTATAACCTATAACCCTTACATATACTAAACACTCATTTATATCTTTATGATTGTGTATGTGTGTGTGTATGTCTTTATGGGGAGGATTGTCTTCTTTATCCTTTCCTCTACTAGGGG
>JAEEGL016329275.1_pt1 | contig 13378 bp, 10 predicted proteins | sample 9134231 | NCBI WGS metagenome assembly JAEEGL01 (sample SAMN16246548, study PRJNA631951) | gut metagenome | biome: gut microbiome; feature: rumen; material: fiber-attached | host: Bos | place: Iran: Karaj | collected 2018-10 | reverse complement strand
GGTGTAACCTGGATTACAGTACCATCAACAAGCTGTCCCTCTTCACGAGTTTCAAGACCTTCAAGGTACTCCTGCAATTGTGTCTGGATATTCTCGTTATTGTCCAGAGATTCCATTTCCACTTCCGTCTTAGCCATAGGTAACCTACTTAAAAATTGAATTTTGCTATTAATTATCTCACAAACCTGCTCAATCGTCAAGTCAGATGTATCAATATAAAAAGCATCAGGTGCACGTTTTAAGGCTCCCTCTGCTTTATTTTTATCCTGCTCATCACGTTCAATTATTGCCTGCTTCACCTGTTCAAGCGTCAAACCAGAACATCCTTGATTAAAGCGGCGCTGGGCCTGAACATCAATTGATGCATCAAGATAGATTTTAAGTTCTGCATTCGGAAAAACCACAGTTGTTATGTCGCGGCCTTCACAGACAATGTCCATTTTTGAAGTCAAAAGCCGCATTTTTTCGTTTACAAGGTGGCGGACCGGCACAATCGAAGAAACTGCAGAAACGCAGCTGTCCACAGAATCACTATGCAAAAGCGGTTCAACATCTTTTCCGTTAAGGATAAAGTGCGACGACTTTGCATCATATTCCAGAGATAAAGTTTTTGCAAATGAAAGAATTGTATCTGCTTTATCCCGGATAGAATCTGCTTCTTCTTTTGGTTCAATAAGCTTTTGTTCAAGACTTGCCAGAGTTATGGCACGGTAAAAACTACCTGAATTCAAAAATACATAATTAAATTTTTTTGCTATAAGGCTTGCAATTGTACTTTTACCAGTTCCTGCAGGACCATCGATCGCTACTGTCATGTTATCGTTACCTCTTTTATATTTATGCTGTTTAATATTCTTTATATTGATTTACCAGAGCAGCCACTTCTGATTCTTTAAGCTCCCGAAAACTTCCGGCCTTAAAACCCGGGGTTAATTGTATTTTTCCAATACGGATTCTGGTCAGCCGCTTTATTCCAAGTCCAAAATGTTCAAACACACGGCGGATCTCGCGGTTTTTACCTTCAATCAAAGTGAAACGGGCAAGACAGGTGTCAAGTTTTTCGGCTTTAAGTGCTTTATAAAACACGCCGTCCACCCGGATACCTTTTGCAAATTTCTGTATCAGTTCTCCGGGAATCCCGATTGCAGTTTCAACTTCGTATTCTTTTTCTGTCTGATTTGACGGATGACTTACCTTTGCTGCAAAATCTCCGTCGTTTGTAAAAATAATCAGACCGTCTGAATACATATCAAGTCGGCCTACATTATAAAGCCGTTCAGAAAAATGCGGAGTCAGAAGATCCAGGGCTGTGTCACGTCCCTTTTCATCAGAACTGGAACACACGTAGCCTGCGGGTTTATTCAAAAGCACATAACGTTTTTGTGTCTGTAAAAAAATTTTTTCGCCGTCAACACAAACTTCATCTTCCGGTAAAACTTTTTGTCCGGGAGTAGTTATGGTTTTTCCATTAACTGTAACACGCCCTTCTTCTATTATCTTTTCTGATGCACGACGGCTTGCAACTCCACAGCGGGCCATAAAAAGATGTAAGCGCATCTGTTCTTTTGGCTCAGAATCTGAATTGTTAGGACTTTCTGATTTTCTGACATTATCGTGCAAACAGTTTGCAGTCTGCTGCACATCACGGTCACAGTTATCGGGCAAGCTCAAATCTTTCAACCTCGGTCTTTTCAAGCTGCGGTAAATCGGCAATAGAATTAAGCCTGAAGAATTTCAAGAACTCTTTTGTTGTACCAAACTGCACTGGTTTTCCCGGGACATCTTTGCGTCCCACTTCTTTTATCAGATTGCGTTCTATAAGCATACGAATCATGTTATCTGCAGAAACTCCGCGAATCTGTTCAATTTCGGCACGGGTTATCGGCTGCGAATAAGCAATTATCGAGAGTGTCTCCATTGCAGATTTTGAAAGCTTACCGGCATTTTTTTTGCCGTAGCGGTTTTTAAGATTTTCCCATAGTTCTTTTTTTGGAACAATGCACCAGCCACCGGAGATTTTTTCCAGTTCAATGCCGTAAACATTCTGAGAATACCGATCCTGCAGCATCTGTATCAGTTCTGGAATATCGTCTTCTGCAATATCTGTAATTTTTGAAAGAGAAGCAGCGTCCAAAGGTTCGCCTTCAAGATAAAACACTGCTTCTAAAAGTGCACAGGCTTTAAGTTTATCTTCTTCTGTTAAAACCTTTACTGTGTTTGCATTATCAGGCTGTCCGGAAATATTTTCTGATTGTTTCTGATTAATTGTTTGTGGATTTTTTTCTTCTGTCTGAACATTTTCTTTTGGATTATTTTCGTCACTCATATCTATCAATCTACTCGTTTAATAAAAAAAATTCTACAGTTTTTAAAGACTTGTTTTATTTATTTTATCAAGTTTTCGAAAAAACCATAAAACATACGGAATTGCAGTTATTACACTTAAAACATCACTCACCATCTGCGAAATCTCAACACCAGTAATCCCGAAAAGGCGTGGCAAAATAAGAATTGCCGGAATAAAATACACCCCCTGCCGGTTACACGAAAGAAAAGTTGCAGGCACAATATTTCCGGTACTTTGCATCAGCATATTTGTTCCGATGATTAAACAGTGTAACGGTAGCGCAAAACACTGAAATCTCAGAGCCCTGGAGCCAACTTCAATTACATCTGGATCATCCCTAAAAAGCCTGATAATATCCGGTGCATAAATTATAATAAAAAAAGCAAGCACAGACATAACTGCAAAGCCGGCCTGTACCGTAAAGAAGTATGCTTTTTTAACACGTTCATATTTTTTAGCTCCATAATTATAGCCGGATACAGGCGTAAATCCCTGTCCTATTCCAATCATAATTCCTGCAACAAGCATTACAATTCTGGTTGTTATGGACATACCTGCAATTGCAGCATCAGAATAAACGGCAGCAGTTCTGTTCAATAAAACAGTTGCAATACTTGCCAGTCCCTGACGACACAAAGATGGAAGTCCGTTAGAAATAATTGACCAGTAAACTGAAAACTTTTTTGAAACATATTTCACGGAATAGCAGACTATACTTTTTTTGCGGATATAAAACTGAAGAAAAATACAAAAACTGATTAACTGACTTATTAAAGTTGCAACGGCAGCTCCTGTTGTTCCAAGTTTTAAAACAAAAATAAATACCGGATCAAGCAGGACATTAAGAATGCCGCCCGTTGTTAAAGCTATCATTGAAAAAGCTGCTTTTCCTTCGGAACGCAGTTCGTTATTCATTACAAACTGAACAGTCATCAAAGGAGCACCTAAAAAAATGTAGCGGGCATAATTACGGGCATAAGGCAGGATCGTTTCTGTTGCACCAAGAAGACGCATTATAGGATTAATAAAAAGCTGCCCGGTAAGGGCAACAGCAGATCCGAAAATTAAAGCACAGGCAAAAGCTGAGGAACCGATAATGTTTGCTTCCTCGTTTTTTCTTTCACCAAGTTTGCGCGAAATAAGGCTTGCAGAGCCCATTCCCAGAGTAAAGCCCACAGCCTGAATAATTGCCATAACAGAAAAAACAATGCCAACAGCTGCACTCGCACTCGTTCCAAGCTGCGAAACAAAAAAAGTATCTGCCAGATTGTAGATAGCCGTAACCATCATACTTAAAATAGTAGGACCTGAAAGTTTAGCAATCAGCACAGACACAGGAGTTGTTGTCATTTTTTCAAACTGTTGTTTTTCATCCATAAGTGTAATGTATTTTATAGAAAAAAACGAAAAAAGTCATGCTACATTGAAGGACATCATTATTTTATGTTAATATGTTTTTATGAATCTCTACGTATTAAGACACGGACAAACCGAAATGAACAGCCGCGATTTAGTCGTTGGCATTACAGATGACAAACTTACAGATGCAGGTATTGAACAGGCAAAAGAAGCCGCACAAAAAATTGCTTCTTTTGCAGGTAATGAAGCTGTTGATATAATTATTTCATCACCATTAATTCGTGCAAAAGTTACTGCACAAACTGTTCAACAGGCAATTGAAGAAAAAACAGGACGCAAGGTTGAATTTATTATCGACAACCGCCTTATCGAACAGAACTACGGAAAACTCGAAGGCACAAGCCGCTTTAGCGAAGAATTTGCCATAAGCCGCGGAGCATATGCCTGCCGCACAGGAAAAACAGGGGAATCAATTCTGATGCTTGGGCAGCGAGCTTACAATATTCTTGATGAAGTAAAACAAAAATATGCCGGTAAAACTGTACTGTTTGTTACACACGGTGGAATTTGCCGCGTTATTCGCAGTTATTTTTACGACATGACTCCAGAAGAATATCCTGCATGGCGTGCATTAAACTGCCAGCTCGATAAATACACACTGTAACCTGGTTCAGGCATTTTTACATTATCCCGCCGGCAACCCGCACATTTTATCAGTCTGTAAGATTTTTTTCACGGCAAAACTGCATTCGTTGTTGCAGCACCGGATGCGTAAACTCAAGAAAGAATGCATCCAGTTTTAAAGAACCATCCGGTACGCCCGTTGCATTTGTTCCGTAAAGTGAATCACCTGTTATACTTGCATTTAATCCCTGTGGAAAAGCACTCGCAATTCTTAACTGATGAGTGCGTCCTGTTTTTGGAACAAATTCCACAAGTGTCGGCTTTTCCTGATTCAACACACGAAACTCTGTAATGCCGCATTTTCCGAAAAATTCATCATATATCTGATGCGGCCGGTTTTCCACATCGAGCCGGGCTTTTATGTTTATAATTCCTGAAAGCACATTCTGCTCCCGGTCTCTTTCCGTTATCGTCACACAGCATCCGGGATTTATACGATGCTCTAAAACTGCACGATACTTTTTTTTCACAAGCGAGTGTTCAAACTGCTGCTGCAACATTCGGTGAGAACTTTGATTTAATGCATAAACCATAATTCCAGAAGTTTCCATATCAAGCCTGTGAACAGACGGCTGCTCTATACAATCTGGAAACAAATATCTTAGACGCGCCACAACGGAATCCTGTTTATTTTCACCACGACCAGGAACACTGAGTAATCCGGAAGGTTTGTCTATCACAACAAGATCTTCATCCTGATACAAAATTTTAAGACCAAGCATCGAAGGCAATATCGGCATACATTTTTCTAGACAAGGCGGATAAAACTGTTTATGAATTTTTGTTCCGCTGTTATTCGGCTGCCCATAATAAAACTCGGCAAGACTTACAGGACGCAGTTTATAATTTAAGGCATAAGCAAGAAGCTTTGGAGCACAACATTCCCCTGCACCAGTCGGAGGAAGATTATTATTCCAGAAATCAAAAATTTTTTTGGACACAATTTTTGGTTCTGTTATATAATTCGTGTATTTTTTCTGATTCAACGGATTTGTCCATTCATAACTTGAAACAGTTTCAAATTTTTCTATAACAGGTATTTCATATAAATCAAAAATTTCTTTCATCGACTGTTTTGACATAGCATGCCGCTTTTCTTTTAATTTTTGAATTTCTGTTTCAGAAGCACCGGCTTTTTCTGCCTCTTTTATTTTATCTGTAATTTCATGAATTAATACATCTGAATTTTTTATACACTCCAGATATTTTTTTTCATCAAGTAAAGGCGGCACAAAACCTTCGATATACCAGGCTGAATTGAACTGTCCTGAAAAAGCACGAAGCACCACTTCTTTACCCGAAGGTTGTACACACACAAGCACACCAAACATTTGTCCTTTTGGTCTTTGTGTTTGAGCTGCGTATAAAGATGTTTTTTTTACAACTGCATTTTTGTTTTTTAAAAAATTTGTTAACACACATTGTTCAACGCCATAAGTGTCAAAATTTTTTATCATCTGCATACAGTATTCTTTTGCTTTTTTATCAGAAAGCGGATTACAGTTGTGTATCATTTTCTAACCTTATCAATTTTGTTTCATCATTTCTGTAAAGAATTAAAACTTTCTGTTCACGCCCCTGCGGTAATAAAGTCAAGTTTTCTAAATCAATACAGAATTCTTCATACTCGCTGTGGGCATATTCAAGTCGGGTACTTTGCATATCAGTATGCATAAGCAGGGCTTTATGATGGTTGTCTTTATTATAATTATGTTTATACCATGCTGGAAACGCAGAACATTTTTTTAACATTACAAAATCTAGTTTTAAAAGTTCATACATAATTTTTGAATTTAATTTGAAATTCATATTTGTACTTAATTGATTTATATTATTATTCATCAATTCGAAGTAATATAGAACATTATGAGCATCCTTATCTTTTTCGAGTGCCAGAACCGCGGCAAAAAAATCAAAAACCCCGCCGTTTCCAGAAACTGTTTCGACATCTTTTAAATCTGAAAAATCACAGAGCGTATCAATTACATAATTCATAAGATGCCTGAAATTTCCGGAATTGTAAAAAGCATCCAAAAGATTTTCTATGCGTTTTAAAAAACATAAATCAGAAAAACTCATCCAGGGAGTCTGTATTATTTCGTAAGGGCTGCTTTTTAGATATCTGTAATCTTTAAACTTTTTTGCAAAGGCTTCCATTGCAGTCCCTGAAAGTATTTTTAAAAACCCAAGCTGAAGCATTCCAGGCTTTAATGAAATTGTATAATCAAAAGATTTTTTAAACTCAAATAAAGTTTCATACGGAAGTCCAGCAATTAAATCAAGATGCACATGAATATTCTCTGGAATTTTTTTAACACGATCGGCAATGATTGCTGTATCAGCTTTACGGCCAACGGCAAGTAGTGTTTTTTCATGAATTGACTGAACGCCAATTTCAAACTGAATACAATTTTTTTTCATGCGTTTAAGAAGGAACAAAGCTTTGTCACTTAAAGTCTGTGCAGCAATTTCAAAATGCATTGTAGTGATGCCGTTCCAGTTTTCAATTATATATTCCCAGATTTTAAGGTAGCGTTTTTCATTTATGTTAAACGTTCGATCAACAAATTTTACAAGAGAAACTTTTGCATCAAAAAAACGCTGGATGTCTTTTAATGTACGTTCAAGGCTCATAAAACGAACCCGTTTATCAACAGACGAAAGACAATAGGCACAAGAATACGGACAACCCCTGCTCGATTCATAATAAAAGATTTTGTTTTTTTCTGTTTCCACATCTGGATACGGAAAAGGAAGCTTATCCAGTTCGCACATTACCTGACGTTCTTTTGTATAAATTATTTCATTTTGTTTTCGAACACAAAGCCCATCAGGTGTGTCTGATTTATTTTCAGGCATATCGAGTCTTTTTTCAAAATCAGATTCAAGTATTTCTAAAACCGTCTGCTCGCCTTCTCCACACATTACATAATCTACATCAGGTTCTTCTCTTAAGAAATCCAGAGCACGAAAACTAACTTCCGGACCGCCGCATGCAATTATTATTTTTGGAAATATCTTTTTAAGTTCCCGTATTATCTTTAGTGTTATTTCTATATTCCAGATATAAACAGAAAACAAAATTCTGCATTCATCTTTTTCTAAAATGCGTTCACTTAAATCAGATAAAATATCTAACAGGCTCTGATTGATTGTATATTCCACAAAACTGATATCAGCATCCAATAAATGCTGTTTAACATATTCACAAATTGAGCGCACGGCAAGACAAGTGTGATTAAAGCGCGAATTGATGCCGACTAATATTGTTTTTGTCACAGTTTGTCTCCTAAAGTAAACGGATAAAGCTTCAGTGTTTTGTACTGTTCATCAGGCATCTTTGAAAAATATTCCTCGAACACTTTCAAAATCCCGTCACAATTTTTTAAATTGGCAATTCGGTTTTTAAGCTGATTTCCGAAAATAAAATTATCACAGTAATAATAAAAAAATCTTTGACTTCTTGTCTGATAAAAATCTTTTGGCTGAGTTTCTTTCATATATGTTAAAAATTTTTCTGCAACCGAATAGAAATCCACACGCTGCATTTGTGATGCTTTTCCTGACGCACATGTTTCTTCCGCATCAAAAGACTTAAGTTGATTAAAAATCCACGGCTTTTGGACAGCTGCCCTGCTAATCATTATGCCGTCGCAGTCAGGACATTTTTCTTTTATCAGATTAAAAGTTTTTTCGTCTTTTACATTTCCGTTTACAATTACCTCAACACTTTTATCTTTCAGGCTTTCCGCTAGTTTCTGACAAAACTGATACCTGGGCGGTCTGGAAACTTTTTCTTTTCGCGTCCTCGGATGTAAAGTAAGCTGCGTTACACCACAGTCAGCAAGCATTGCAGAAAATTCCAGAAAACTATTTTCTGTAAAATCTTCTTCACCAAGTCTGTATTTAACACTAAGCCTTTTACAGTTTGTTTTAGATTTTTCAAGTTCATTTTTTACATTGCTTAAAAGTTTTTTTATTTCATCAAAAGATTTTTTCATCCAGGCAATTCCTGCCCCGCTTTTGTATATTTCAGGAGCACTGCAGCCCATATTTATATCTATTCCACGCCCCCCCAAGCCACATACAATTTTTGCAGCCTCTGTAAAAGATTCGGTTTCATTTCCAGTCAACTGCCAGACAATTTTTTCGTTTTCTATATTATTGAATAAATAGTATTTTTCGTATTGTCCCCCGGAAAGCAGACTCGGACAATGTATCATTTCGGTATAGTATTCGTCGCAGAAACCAAAATCACTGATAAGATGTCTCATCCCTTCGTGACTTAATGTTGCCATTGGACCAAAAATAAGTTTCATGAATAAATTATAGAATAAAGTAGAAAAAAATGATATAATGAAGATTACTTATGGACAGAACATTTACACTTACAGTTTCTTGCCCTGATAAAACAGGTCTTATTGCATCAATTACGAACTGCATCGCAAAATCAGGCGGCAATGTATTAAATATGGCACAGCACACCGCAACAGACATCGGTATGTTCTTTTGCCGTGTAGACTTTAATCCCGAAGACAATCAGAATTTTACAGAAGATAAATTCCGTGCAGCCTTTAGCCGGGAAGCAGATAAATACGATATGAAGTGGCAGCTTTTTCACCGTTGCCGCAAAGAGCGCATGGCAGTTCTGGTATCTAAAACCAGCCATTGTCTTTACGAAGTGCTTATCAAACACAAAGACGGAATCCTCAACTGCGAGATTCCTGTTATTATTTCGAATCATCCGGATTTATGCGGAATTGCAACAGATTTTCATGTTCCGTTTTTTCAGGTAGATCCTTCAAAAGGAAAACAGGCAGTTGAACAGGATATTCAGAGAATCTTAGATCAGTATAATATCAATGTTGTATGTCTCGCCCGCTACATGCAGATTCTTACACCAGAGTTCACACGTAAATGGAACAATAAAATCATTAACATACATCACGGATTTTTACCGGCATTCAAAGGTGCAAAGCCGTATCATCAGGCATGGAACAAAGGTGTAAAAATTATCGGAGCAACAGCACACTTTGCAAACGAAGATCTTGACCAGGGACCGATAATTTATCAGGATGTTGTCAGGGTTTCTGACACAAACTCAATCGAAGAATTTGTTCAGATGGGAAAAGATGTTGAACGCGAAGTTCTTGTCGAAGGATTAAAGCGATACTTCAACCATAACATTTTTATCTGTAATAACAGAACATTTATCATTGAATAAGGTTTTTACTAAAGCAAATAAAGGATTATTTTTATGTATTTAACTGTAGACGGAAAATTCAATTCAAAAACAAATCTACTTGCCCTTGTCTGCTTACTTTGCCATATTTTTTTCAGTATTCTTTACTTTCATTTTTCTCTGAAAATTCTTTGTATATATTGCATTGGTTCCTGTTTTTTTGACTTTACAATGATAATGCTTCGAAAAAAAATACCAAATATCATAATTAATGCACTTTTAGTTTTCAGTATAGATTTATATGCTTTAGTTTTTATACTCATTACAAAATATCCGGCAGGAGTTGAAAGCTTTTGCATAGCCCTTATTCCATCCGTATTTTTTATGCCGCATGAACAGCGTAAATCTAAGATTTTTTCATACATTCCACTAATTCCGACAATTGCAATAATTCTTTTTATTGCAATCAGATACAATATTGTTTTAAAAACTGCATTACCACTGTCTGTAACTTTTTATAAACATCATCAGGTTTTTTGTGTACTTATTTCATTAATCTGTCTTGTGTATGTTTTTACAAGAACAGACCGCGAGCTTACAGAAGTCGAAGAAAAAAACATTGCATATGCCGAAAGCCTTAAATATACAGCAAATCATGATTATCTTACAGGCTTAAATAACCGTCGCAGACTCTGGGATTATCTTCATATAGCTCAGGCACAAAAAGAAATTTCTGGAACAGATTTTCTTATATCTATTTTTGACATAGACAGTTTCAAAAAAATAAATGACACCTACGGACACGATGCTGGTGACGTAATTCTCAAAGAAGCGTCAAACATTATTCATCAAATGCTTCCTGAAGGAGTAAAAATTGGACGCTGGGGTGGCGAAGAATTTGTTATTCTGGTTCCATATGTAAACGATGATGCCTTTACATTGATAGAATCTGTAAGACGAAAAATTGAATCTTCAGTTTTTCCATACCGCAACCAGGAAATAAAAATTTCAATGACCTTCGGTCTAAGCACATCGTTACATCATGCTGCTGTTGAAGACATGCTCGTTGATGCAGACTTTTGTCTGATGCAAGGAAAAGCCAACGGAAAAAATCAGGTAGTAATTTCGGACAAGGCAAGAGCGTAGTGCCACGTTATAAATGTTTCTAACCAAGCTAAGAATAAAAACATAATTAAAGTATTTCAGATTGGATTTTGACTTGTGTAATCCATTTATTTTACATTATCTCTTTAAACAATTCTGAGTAAAATAATATCAAATTTCAACCATCAGATATCCGGGGCTTCCCTTACCTTTTGGAGTTTCATGAGCAAATTGAATATACTATTAATAAGTAAGGACTAATACATGCTTGTTCAGGCTCTTCTGCTTCACCCGCTTACTCTTACTTTTTTCCACCATTTTTGAAAAGCTGTAAACAGGCAGTCTCGGAAATCGGTTTACTGTACAAAAATCCCTGAATAAAATCGGTACCAGACTCTATTACCATTTCATTTTGTCTTTTTGTTTCAACACCTTCAACCAGAACTTTTAATCCAGAATCTTTAAATGTTCCAATTATATTGGTAAACAGTTTTTCATTTGTGGCATTTTCTTCCATTTGCAAAACTATAGTACGGTCTATTTTTACTGTACTAAATGGCAAAGCAACAACATTTGCAAAATTTGAGTAGCCCGTTCCAAAGTCATCCAGATAGAACTGCACGCCAAATTCATGCAGCTGCCTGATATTTTCTGAAACAATTTCAAAGTCATCAATAAAAATACTTTCTGTAATTTCTATAATAATGTTTTCTGGTTTTATCTGGAATTTTTCTATAGTACTCTGAACTCGTTTTACAATCGCAGGATTCATCATCTGTAAAACAGAAAAGTTAATTGATACAGCATTTACTGTTGAGCGGTTTTCTGAAATAAACTTGCAGACCTTTTCAAAGGCAGTATTTCCCAGCTGCTCTATTAAACCTCGCTGCTCTGCAACCGAAACAAATTCCCCAGGCGAAACATCACCTAGCTCTGGAGTTTTAATCAGGCGGCTTAATGCTTCCATATATACAAAACGGTCTTCTTTAACAGAATAAATCGGCTGATAAAATACCTGAAAAACTTTGGAGTCTACATTAAGTTCACGTTTTAAAATTTTATAGATAACACCCTTTCGTTCCATATCTTTAAGAACAGTATCATCACAAAAATGCAGGCTGTGACTGTTTGCAAGCCGGGCTTTATTTAAAAGACTGTTGATAATTTCCATTATGGCATCATAAGACTTTTCGCCTCTCTGCAGTTTTATTGCCGCACAGGTTGTATCAACATGAACCGACATCTGCGGTGTATCATTTACATCTTCTATATAATTGTTAATTTCTTCGGCAATGAATTTTGCATAATCTTCATTTTCAGTAATAAGGGCAAAACGTCCTGTTGAAACGTGATAAGTTTTGCGCCCGTTATATGAAGTAATATATTTTGAAAGCGCAAGGATATAGTGATTCATATCGTTTACAGTCATTGTATTCAACATTTGACTGATATTATCGATACTCAAAATCATAAGTATTCCATTCTGTGATTTAACTTCGACATGTTTTCTTAACTTATGCTCTGTCATAAGGCCTGTTGCAATATCAAACTCAAGCAAATCAGCTTGAATTGTAATATAGGCTAAAAACAAAGCCGAAAACATTGCTGTACCTGTCATAATGCAGTTTGGATAAAGAAACTGAATTAACATAGTTACTACGGCTAAAAACGGATAAATCAAAAAGATAGCAAAAATGCGCCCCGCCATAGCACGACGGTTAAAAGCAACGATTATAACAGTAAAAGTGCAGAATATCAGCATTGTAAAATACGTGATGTATTTTAATGGTCCGTGAGTATAAATACCGTTTTCATCATAATAAAAAACAAAACCGGTTTTTATATTGATAAGCATCATTGATATGTAAATCAGATAAATAATACCACAAAGTCTGAAACCCCAGCCTGGATTATTTTTGTAGGCAGTTGCAATATCGTAAGCATAATCTGCCAGCAAAAAAGGAACAGCAAGTAAAAGAATATAAAAAAAAGTTGAAACTGCAGTACAAAAACCATGTGAATATGTACCGGGAAAGGTAATGCAGTAAGAAGCCAGAATATCCAAAGCAGTACAAAACAGAGTACTCAAGGCGGCCCACAAAAAAAGCCTGTGTCGTTTATCATTTAAGAACGACGAAGACAGAATATTGTAACATAGCAGTAAAGCCATTAGTCCAGAAGAGATTTCTGCAAGCACATTATATTTCAATTCAGTTAAAATCATCCACTCGTCCTTAATAAAACAAAATTAAATATTACTTATAACAATTTTATGCTATGTTAACTTAAATTGCAAGGAAAAAAAATGACATGAAGAGTTTTCATTTGTTGTGACCATGCTGAAGTTTTTTTTCACTTGACTTCAAATATTTTTATTAAAATAACATTTTGAGGTCGTGCCAAATAACGTTTTTGCATGGTAAAATAATTGATTACGTGGGCATGGCATTTTCTTCAGACAAAGTTCTTACATACCGGACAAATACAGTGCCAGACTTACAATAACGGGCATTGTTAAAATACTGAAAAGCGTGCTTATAGAAACTGTGCTTGATGCTAAAGCTGTATCGCGGTTAAACAGGCTCGCGTACATCGCAGTATTTGCTGCAACCGGAGATGCTGCCGATATTACCAGCGAAATAAACACATTGCCCGAAAACTTAAACAGATACATTGCAAAAACCGCCAGAACCGGAATAAAT
>JAEEGL016152309.1_pt1 | contig 13378 bp, 19 predicted proteins | sample 9134231 | NCBI WGS metagenome assembly JAEEGL01 (sample SAMN16246548, study PRJNA631951) | gut metagenome | biome: gut microbiome; feature: rumen; material: fiber-attached | host: Bos | place: Iran: Karaj | collected 2018-10 | reverse complement strand
TTATTTAAATTAATAATAATTTCATTGCCATGACCAATATTATATTCATCAATAGCGTTTCCTAAAATTTCAATTGCAAGTTGAGTTGCATCAGAAGTGTCGACCGCATACATTCCGGGACGCAAACGCACATGCTCTAAAGCAGATAGCGATTCACTACTATCATCTTTATAAGTATTTCCCACTATTCACCAACCTTTAAATTTAATTTATATTTTTCATTATATTAATATTATATCATATTAATCTTTATTTGTCAAAATATAATAAAAAACCTAGCTGAAAGCTAGGTTTTAATTAATCTTCATTCCTTTTATCTACTTTTTCTCTTAAATACTTACGACGCTTTAAAGTATATTGAGTATAAGCTTTATAAGAATCTCGCATTTCTTCGTAAATTTCTCTGCATTTATCTGCTTCTCTATAAGCAGCTTTAACTTGAGAATCTAACATATCTAAAGTATAAGGATCTAATGACCCACCGTTTGAAGAACTAATATTATCCAAAGAACGTAGGGCATTCTCCGCTCCGATTGCCCTCTGCCGCATCCATTTAGCTTTTTCTCTAATTGCTGCAATATTACACTTCATTTCTGCAAAGTTTGCTCCATCCCAAACATTTGCAATATCTTCATCTTCTGGATGGACTTTAACTTCCCCTACAAAACTGCCATATTTAGTAGCTTTTTCTAGCCTTGTTTTACCATTTAATTCATCATATTCATGATAGATAATTTTTCCTCGCATTATTCCTCCCCTACAATATGATGATGATAACGACCACTAGTAACATCAAAATAATCTTTTATATTAATATTATAAAAAGCACCATAATTTTTAATTGCTTTTTTAATAGCTTCTTCAGGGGTATGCGCTTGCCAGTGACCTAAAAATTGACCGTTCTGAACCACTTTGTATTTCACTTTTCCTCCTATATATAATCTTTAATATTTACTACATCATAATATAACATAGTATATTTATTTTTCATATTATAAATATCGCTATGAAAATGACCACCAAAATAGTGTTTAAAAGCAAAGTTTTTTTCAAACATAAAACTTAAACCATTTAAAAATTTTTCTGTAGTTTTATCAACAGAAGATTGGTCAATAAAATCTAAAAATAAATGTTTATAATATGGTTCTATATAAAAAGGAAAAGTATGCCCAACTACAAAATCAATGGGAATATTATGATGATTACAATCACTAACTAAATTAATCAAATTCATTTGTTCTTTTGGAGTTAATTGTTCTTGAGGATTCCAGGGTCTATGAGTTTCTAAACGATAATATTTATCAATTGAATAAGCACCTGGAACAAAAAGAAAATTATATTCATCTATATGATATAAACCGCCCGCATCATATACATATAGAATATTTGGATATTTCTTTTGATAAATATACTGGCCATCCTCTGTAAACAGTCATCCATCATGCGGTTGCCATCTATATGGATTTCCCTCAGAATCATATTCTATATCACAATGCGCGGCCCAATAACAACTATCATGATTTCCTCGCACTACAATCCAAGAACCGGGAAATTTTTTTGCAGCTTTCTTCGCGGCGCTTTGAATATAATCCATATATTCAAAACCAGCATCCCCGCATATAATAATTTTATCATCTTCTTTTGGATTGTCTATCTGAGAAATTGTACGGGAGATATTATAATCAGCGCCATGCTGATCACCGCAAATAAAAATTCTACCCATCTAATTCCTCCTTTAAAGCTCTACTAATTAAACGATATAAAATATCATTTAGAAAATTATCTAATTCTTTATCATTTTTATTTCCATGAATAGTTCTATAATTATCTGCCATTAAATCAATATTTTCTAAAACCTCATCAGCTTTTTCAATTGCTTCTTCTTTAGAAAGACCCCAGCCATTTCTTTTGCATTCTAATAACCAATCCCGTATCGATTTTTTCTCTGGATAGATACAATCTTGATAAGATTTACCTTCAATATACCATTTAAGAAAATAATTAATACGAATTAAATGACTCAATTGCTTTGGATCATATCCATATTTTTCAATCATATGGATACGAGAAGGGTATTCATGATCTAAAGCTTTACGCTTTTCATGTGCCATGCCTTTCATACAGCTAACGGCCGCATAGGGATTAATTCTAGCCAATTCTTCATTCCTATGACGAAGTTCTAGCCATAAATCTGCATATTTATGATTCACAATCCAATAATCTGTAAAAAGAATTTCTACAAAATTAATGTTAGATTTGCGAAAAATTTTAAAATAATCCCTAACATCTTTACAATCAATATGTTCTTGATTATCAGGCATTTCTAATGTATGACTAATAGCAGTTTTATTTAAAACTAAATCATTTAAAGATGGAATAAGTAACATTTTAGAATCTATATCAGAATTTTCATCTGACATTCCATAATTTTGAGAGCCTTGTAAACAAAGTACAAACCAATCTTTATTATAAGTATTAATAGCATAAAGAACATGCTCGTGTAAACGTTTATTAATATCTATATCATTTTTATATGACATAATTAATCACTCGCCGCAATAAGACAATAAACAAGAAAACCAATTGTTAAAATACCACAAATCATTAGCATAATAATAAAGTATAAAGGTTTTATAAAAAGTAAAACAAACATAAATGTTACAAAGATCATAGCTAAAATAGAAATAATTAATGCTTTTTTGTTCATTTCGTCTACCATTCTTTATGTATATATTATTATAATATAATTATATCATTAAAAAGTTTTTTTGTCAAAATAAAAAAAGAAGAAGAATATTAATATTCTTCTTCTCCGTTTTTTTGAGAATCTTCTTGTTCTCTTTGTTTTTGTTTTTCTTGTCTCTTTTTGCGAATACTATTTCGCTTTAGCGTACTTTTTTTACTAGTTTGACTTTTTTCTGTATCTCTAAACTTATGTACTTTTACTGTGCGAATATCTTCTTCATAATATTCGTCATCATAATCTTGATAATTAATCTTCATCTCTATCCTTTAGAACGAATAAATAAAATTAGTTAATTTACTTTTATCGGTAAAAAACTCATTAACTACCAATCTTAACGTTGCTTTATAAGCCCTTATAAGGCGCTCTTTCAGAAGTCCACTCTTCCTCGGACTCGCTCAGCAATAACCTTGTCGCCTCTCCAGTGTGATATTTTTTCAATTAAAGCCTGTGGAAACTTTAACCTAAGAGTGACCAACTCATCAGGAGAATTAATATATATTAATTACTAGCTTTAGCATACCCTGGAAGTCTATATTTAATTATTTTTAAACACAAAATATTGACCGCAACGTTCACATGCCATTGTGTTTGTATCTGGAACTTGAATCATGCGGGCGCCGCATTGATGACATTTAAATTGCTTATAATGTTTTCGTTTTTCTTTTGGCTCTTGTGCCAATCCTGCCCTTACTAGGGCGCGCTGAAGCGCATTCATTGCCACAGTTAAAACTCCTTCTATATATCTTTACTTTATATAAATATTATAACATTATTTTTTATACTCGTCAAATTAAATTATCAGTCCAATAAAAGCTATTGGTATTAAAACTCCTATTGCAAGAATTGATAATGCAGCACCTATAATAACCATTTATTCTCCTTGGTTTTTATGGATAACAGCACCGTCACCTTGATCTACTAATTTTGTTTCCCCGCTCATAGTTTCCATCACGCAAATTCCACCTTTTTCTGTAACTGCGTAATAAACTCCGGTATCTCTATCAAAAACAGTATAAATTTTCATCGGAACTGCTCCGCCTCATTGTTCAGATGCAACTAATTCTGTTTTATTTAATGACCCTCAAATGAAAATTCCAATAGAAATACCTAAGATAAGAGAAAGAGCCATCATACATACGTTTATTATTCATTGTTGAACACTTATTTGTTTAATTCAATTGCTCATATATATATGACCCCTCTCCAGTATAATAAATATGCCTAATACCCAAGTCTCTAAGAGCTTGCATACATCCTACACACGGTCGTGCAAGACCATATTGTCCAGGTTTTCCAGGACAAATTCTATATATATAAATACTTACTTTAGACCATTCTACTTCTCTACCAATAAGATATGGGACAGAAGTAATCGCCGCAATTTCTGCATGGATAGAATGTTTAATTCCATTTTTAGTTTTATTGAACTTACGATATTTATTATATTGAGCCTGCATAGGATGTGTTTTATCGCTGTTGCTTGCGGAACCTATGATATGTTTTTTATAAACAATTACACACCCCATGTGGAAACTTTCAAAATCAGATTTTTCAGCTTCCTTACGAGCTGCCGCAAACATTTTTTCATCAAAGTTGGTAATATTTGCCATATAAAATTCCTTTCATTTATAATATTATTATATTATAAATTTAAGAATTTGTCAATAAAATAAAAAAACGAGTAAGAATAAAATCTTACTCGTTAAAATTTACCACCTTCAGAACTTCTGAAGCCAGTTTTTGTTTGATTAGCATGGCCGCAGAATGGGCAATAAGTTTCGTATAAAACTTCACCTTTTCAATAAACAGTTCTATATTCGATCTCTGATGCTTGATAGCGCTTCCCGCACTCTTGACAATCAATTTGTATTATTTTCTCTTTGTTCATATTTCACCTCACGAACATCATAAACTTCACATTTTCTTTTACAAATAGGGCATCTGTTTCTATCTACATTATTCCTATAAAAGAAAATATCACAAGTTTTACAAAGAAATTTATATTCTAAAAATATTTGTTCTTTGCGTTTAAAAAATTTCATTATAGACCTCCGCAATATGGAATATAAGGATTATTTTCTTGTTTACGTTTTTCTGTATTAATTCTTTGAAGAAGTCTAGAAGCAGAAAGATCAATTCTTCCATTTTTGTCCATGATTACATCTTCTTTTGGTTGAGTAAATTTATACATTTCAGCATAAGGCTCATATAAAAATCTCATAGTATATTTGGGAAGTTTTGCATATCTTGTATTTATATATTTATCTGTTACTGGTTTATATCCTGCGACATGGATAGAAGCATTAATGTATCTTGGATCATTTAAAATACTACCATGTAAGTGTCCATGAACATTAACTTGAGATTCCCAAACTGCTTGTGGCTCATGACTAAATAAAAGTTTTTGAGAAACATAAACAGGATATTTATGAATATAATGAAAGCTAATTTCAAAAGTTGGTATATCTTCTTGATGATCGTGGTTGCCAAGAATATAGTGACATTCAGCGCCCGCATCAACTAAAAGTTTAAAGATATAGATATGAGATAAATCTCCAAAATCACCAAGATGCCAAAACTCATCTCCTGGCTTAATTTTTTTAGCTAAGTCTTTTATCATTTGATCGATCGCTGCATCATGTTCTTCTATTGTTTTAAATTGTGTCCTTTCAAAGGTAATAATACCTCTGTTTTGTGTTCTATCATAATGTCCATAATGTGTATCACTAATTATATATCTCATTATTTCCCATGTCTCTTAGTATTTTTTTTAATAAAATCTTTTAATGCCTTTTCTCTTGGAAGAATATTACTTTGAGAAAGAGACATTAAAACAATTACTAAAGTAAAAAGAAAAATTGAAACAATTAATCCTCACATTTTTCCTCTTTTCTGGCGGAATAGCTCGGTTACGATCCGAATAGATATTTTCATACCTACGATGGGTTTAGCAGACCCTCCTAGTTCCCCACTAGTTGCCTATTCCATAATATCATAAATTTTCTAATTATTTACTCTTTATTAAACTCTTTGCACTCTAATCCATGTTCATTAAAATATTTTTGTATCATTCATCTCTCAGAACAAGGATTATCATATGCTTCATGCACCAATAAAATATAAACTGGATCTTCTTGAAATTGTAATTTATTTTTTACAAGATAACCAAGTGTTTGAAATCTCCATAATATATTGTCATAATTTAAACTATCTAATTGATTTTTATATGCCTGTAAAAAATTACAATATCGAGGTTCACTTCCACAAGGAGGCCCACTACATAATCCTTCACACGCCCTACCTGGAACAAAAGGATCTGCTCTTAAACCATTTAATACTCCATTTTTATCAATTCATTGAAATCTATGCCCTTGATTTTGATGAAACCATTTTGGATCTCAAACAGCGGTGCTTAAAGGAATCATATAAGGTTTCATATTTCTAACTTGATAAAAATAAGAAGTCATTATTTGCATTTATTCTCCAATAGGTAAATATTTATCTTTAAACCAGCTCCAATTATGCGGGAGTTCAATTTCAATAAAATCAGGATGTTCTTCTTCAAATTGTTTTATTTTATCAAGATATTGACCCCATCCAAAGTGTAAATCATCAATGCGGCCGCAATGTTTACAAACAAAACCATAGTCAACTGCTGCAAACTTATTTTGTGTATCATATATTATTACAGGGACATATTCATGTTTATGGTCAGATTTTTTATGTTGTTTTTTCTTTTTTCTTTTACCGACGATAGGAAAATCATCTAATGGAATTGCTTTATCATATTTAAATTTAGCTTTTCCACCATTATATTTTGACCAGTTACCCATTTTTATCCTTTCTATATTTATTATATTATAACATATAAAAAAAAAGACGTCAACTAGATTTTTAAATCTAGTAACGCCTCAGAAAGAAAGGAAGTGAATAAAAATAAGATAATTTTATTCATAATCTATTCTAAGGAGAATAGAACATCAAAAACTATATGCGAGCTTCCTCGTACCTTATTATTTCGCATCAATTTTCAGTCATATAGGAGATAAGTCTGAGTTACAAGACGCGACCTTATAACTTCTTACCCCGTATGGACTCCGTAGAGTCGCCATACATTCTATAGCGGGAATGCTTACCCGCAACTTTCACACGCCATTCAGACATAATACTTATTCTAGTTGTTTAAAATATAATATTATTTTCATTCCAGAAATAATTGTGCTACTCGTACATTGACCTTGTCTTATAAGCGTCCTTGCGGTCGCCGCACTGGAAACTTCCTTATTGGTATTCCTAGCTAAGTTCTCTCTCAGCACCACCTGTTAGCGAGTGTTCTAGGTTCTTCCCTACTAGGGCGTCTATTGCGGAAGCGACAAGACATTACCTTTTGACTGCAAAATAATTTAGCGCTATTAAGTTTTGAATTGGAATTTTTTATTCCTTCTGCGGCTTGGTTACCTACCGCCGCAAAGTTTACGCCTAAAGTATCCCATAGGTTTCAACTCTTTTGACTTAATACCCATGACCACATGGTATTGTGTATACACATGGTTCACAGAGTTTTTGATATTCTATTCTCAAAGAACATATAAGGGAAAAATTAAAAAAAGTCTTAATATAATACAGACACTCTACCATTGAGCTAAGTAAATTTCTTTACTATTGGATTCGAACCAATAACATTCTGTCCCAAGTATAGAAGTAACTTTTTTTCCATCACCTTATATTAATATTATAACCAAAAATTTTTTAAAAGTCAAGCGGAAATATTAAGAATAGTAAAATTGTTGGATTTGAACCAACTTAAATATTATTTCAAAAAATATTCTTTATCCGAAGTAACTATTCTTCCATCACGCTATATTAATATTACAAAATTGAGAAGCGGGAAAGTTTTACCAAATAAAAGAGATTTTACCTAACCCGCACCGCTGATCTGTCTCTCAGACTAGTGACTTCTGTTCGCTAACTTTCATTTATTTCTTTCTCAATCTTATATTAATATTATATCAAAAAAATTTTAAGTGTCAAAATTTTTATTTAAATTTTTCCAAAGTTCTGTAATTTTTTTATTATGCTCAAAAAAATATTGATCAATTAAACCAATATCATCATCATACATATATTCTAAAATTCCAATTGCAACTCCTTGATCGTGCGGAGTATCCATTGTCTCAATTGCAGATATTATTTGATAAAAATTTTCTTCATTAAATCTTGACATTCTATATAAACTCCTAACAAGATTTTGCCCTTGCGAAGTAATTTACTGGCACCCCTCCGAGGAGTCGAACCCCGCAAGACAAGTTTGGACCTTGCCCACTTTCGGTTTTGAAGACCGAGGCCATACCGATAGGCGAGAGGGGTATTTAATATAAAATTTATCTCAACCTTATATAAATATTATACTAAAAATTTTAAATTGCGTCAAATAAAAATTAAAAGGGTAGCTCTTTTAAAGCTACCCAAATAATTTTTATTCTTCAATCTTTTCTTTCGTAGTCCGACTAAAAAATCTTGCCACGATAGCACCGCCGCATATAAAGGCCATCCAAATTGTCCAAGAGTCAACTATGACCATTGGTAACCAAACATTTTCAGTTAAGATAAACAAAATAACTGCGATAATCGCTAATAGAATACCAATAATATTATTATGATGTTTATAATAATATTTATCTGTTTGGTTATCTTCTTTTCTATGCGGAACTTTAATAAGAATAAGAATTGTAATAAGCATTAAAATAAGATTTACTAATGCCCATACTTGTTGAGTTTGACCTGCATCCATAGGATTACTGTTATTATCAATTGTATCTGCATATGCTTTTTGAGGATTAATTGATCTTGTTAATGGGGTTGAAGTAGGCTCATCATTATTAACAAAAGTGAGTTGATATATTGGTCGATTGTTTATAATATTTTGAGTTGTTTCTTTAAGATAATCCATATGAGCTAAAAGAATAGGATAATCAGGATAAGGCATATAAGAAAGATAATTACCTTTAATTGGTTTATCAATTAATTGCCAAATATCAGCAGGAATAACATTAATGAATTCTGGAACGATATGCGGAATTAAATTATAAGTTTCATCTTCTAGTTCAATTACCATATATTCTCCACGAGTAATTTCATCTGGAACAATATAATGTGGAGTTTCATCTTCAAGTTCTAAAGTTGGTTTTATTGGTTCATTGGGAATATTAGCATAATCATAATAATCTTTGGTAGTATATAAAGGAATCCATCAGTAATTATAAATCATAGTTATATCTTCAAAATTCCACTGATATTCATTTGTACTATTTTTATAAGTAATAGTGTGGGTATCACCATTTTGCCAACCTTGGCTAACATCTCCGGTAGGGTTAGTCGCTAAATAAGAATCTGAATTTACCCACATACCTAAAGAATGACTACTATCAGCATTGTAGAAGAAATAACAAGAACCATCAATGGGCACATTTACAAGTGCAGCAATCCCTACAAAAGTAATTATATCTGCAGCATCAATTTCAAAATCTTCAGAATAACCAAGAGAAGTTCCATAAAAATTATGTTCAACATGTACTGGAATTTTTCTTCCTGTTTTTATTCCCTCTTGGACAGTATATGTTTGATTAATATCAATTGCTACAGTAGAACTATTCATTTCTGGAGTCGCCGCAGCGGTTTCATTTGTCATACCATATGCTGTATTATAAGCAGTTACTTGAGAATTATATTTTTCTACTTTTATATTATATGCTGCAACAGCTTCGTTATATTGTTCTACAGATTCATATCCTTTACTGATTAAATAAGCTTCAAACTCTTTATCTTTTTCATACTGAGCATAATCAATATTATATTGAGTCATATCCTTATCATATTGATCTTGTGTTTTAATATTATTTTGTTTTACTTGTTCAATCCGAGCATCTTCTGCAGCGTTCGCATTAACAACTTTTTCATTTTCTGCTATAACAGCTGCTTCATAATCTGCATCTATTTGAGCATCATATTCTTTTTTATCTGCAATTTTTTGTGCATTTCTTTCTGCAGCTTCTTTTGCATTTTGTTCAGCAACAGCATTTTGTGCATCTATTTCTATATTACGACTATCAGCTTCTTGCTGTCGTTGTTTATTAATAGCATCTTCTGTAATAACTCGCTGTTCTTCAGATGTGTTATGACTTATGATTTCCGAATTTTGTTTTTCATTTTCTTTTAACGCTTGTTCATACTCTAAATCAACTTGTGCATTATGTTCATCTACTGATTTATTATAATTAGTTGCTTCATTTAATTGATTATAATATTCTTGTTCTACAATTTTATTATATTCATCAATTTCCGCATTATAATCTGTAATCAATCTATTTGCCTCATTTGTTGACAAATTTTCAATTCGTGGAGTTTGCGGAGGACTATTTGTCGCTTCGTTAGCATACGCCGCAAATGTTGGTGTCATACAAAGTGTTAATGACAACGTAGTTGCGACGGCAATTTTTCCTATGCCCATATTCATCTCTCCAATCTTTCAAAAATTTTCTTTTCTATTTTATATATTTATTATAACATAAAAATTTTATTTTTGCAGCCTCTTGGCGAAATTGTTAAAATTTTCAATCTAATTGTTTGGGTAGAATAAAAAAAAGCATCCGACTAAGGATGCTTTTTACAAAGGAAATTATATGATTAGTATAATATAGATTACCAGTCTATTCCTTTTTGCAGAAGTAACTAATCAACTATCACTTTGTTAATTATATTATATATTATTTTTTAAAATTTAGCAAATTGTGGCGCCCTCGGCAGAACTCGAATCTGCAGCCTAGTGATTAGAAGTCACTTGCGCTATCCATTGCGCCACGAGGGCATTAAATGGTCCCTCGTCTTGGTAACGCTCCAAGCCAGCATATAAGCAACAGTTTTACAGACTGCCCCGTGTCTTTAACGGAATACCGAGGGTTATTAATTTGGCTCCCCGGGTAGGATTCGAACCTACAATCCAGCGGTTAACAGCCGCTTGCCTTGCCATTAGGCCACCGGGGAATAAAAGAAGGAAGAGTGTTTTAGCTGTTCAGGCATTTCACTCATTATCCGGCTACGAACCTTCATCCTTCTACCGTCTTTTTGAACATTATCGAACAGGTATGCGGCAACCCTGTTATTAACATAATATTTTAATTATGCTAATACAAAATGCCTTATTTTAAACATATGTCCAATGATATCCATATGATTTTTCTCTTTTACCTTTACAGGCAGCAGAAATATGAGTTCTTCCTTGAGTAGATTTAGCTTTTCCTTGTTGAACAAGCCAGCGAGCTGCATCTAAAGTAGAAGCAAAAATTTTATTTTCTTCAATACATTTTACTGCCTTTGGTAAGGCTATTAAATTTTGATTCTCAATTTTATGAGATTTTTTATATCTATCTATCCAATCAACATTATCTCTATATTGTTCAATAATATTTTTTACACTATCATAATGACAATTACATTCTTTAGCTATTTCTTTTTGAGATAATTGAGTTGTATCAAATAATTTTAATATTTTTTTATAATTAAGATAAGTTTTTCCATCGCCACCTAGTGTTGCATTATAACCATCATAGTAAGAATTATAATAATTAATCCAATATATTTCTTTTTCTGATGCTTGATCAAAAGAACATTTTTCTAATAAAGAAATAAAAAAATGTTCTTCTCCATATTTATTAATTGCATGATATAAAGGACGATGAACTGTACGTCTAGATTTAGCTTCTCTTTTATGTTCTAAAAAACGTTGTTCTATTGAACGTTCAGTTTTACCGATATAAACTTTATTATTTATATCATTCTTAATTATATAAATGTATGCCAATAAACTCAGCTCCTTTTTTTAATTGTATTAGTCAAAATCAAGCACACCACGTGAAGGTTACAATTTTGTGCTCTCGCGGGAGTCGGATTCGAACCGACGTTGATGCCAGCTTATGAGGCTGGTGAGTAACCACTACTCCATCCCGCGTCACAATGTTGTCACAAGGTTGTTTCTGTGAGACAGGTACAACCTTAAAAACCCCGCATCAATTTGAAACCCCGTAGTATCCTTAAAAAGGAAAGAATATCGCATTCGTTTTTTAAACTACGCTGGATGAGCAATGAAATGGCTTCCTCTCCAGGACTTGAACCTAGACTAACAGAGCCAAAATCTGTTGTGCTACCAATTACACTAAGAGGAAAAATGGTGCGGCTGGAGAGACTCGAACTCTCATGGGATAAGACCCGGCAGATTTTGAGTCTGCAGTGTATGCCAATTCCACCACAGCCGCATATTGGTGCGGGATATAGGATTCGAACCTATAACCAAGGGATTATGAGTCCCCTGCTCCACCATTGAGCTAATCCCGCGTATCCTACAGTTTCCAAGACTTAGTAGGTAATTTGTTTTCGGGCACAAATTTAAGCCGCTCTGTCTTGGCAGATATTGTTCATGGTGGAGATGCGGGGAATCGAACCCCGGTCCCTACAGCTGCTCTTCGGCCTTACTGCGGTCGAAACCCTTCTCATCCCCTTATATTAAGGATATTTTCAAATATAACTTTTATATTTAATTATGCAAGACCTGTGCAGAAATAGATTCCATCATGATTACCTTCAAAGATTTCCTCTGCAATATCTTCATAAAGAGCACTTTGAACGCCGTAATAACTTGAAAGATCATCTGCCATATATTGAACAACTTCATTTTTAAAGATACAATAATTAGCTGGGAAAAGACCCTCTCCACTAACAGTCTCAATAGCTTCAAAAGCAGGATTATTATTAAAAGCCATCTTATAAAGATCTGCAAGAGTATAATTAGAATTTGCAGGAACGACTGTAATATAAAGTTCAACACTACCAAAATCTACTGTTTCAGGAAGAAGCTCTTCTAGAGCAGCAGCTTTTACAGGGTCTTCTACAAACATAACAAGCTCATAAGCATCTTCATTAAATTCAATCCTGATATCAGGATCTTGACCAAATAGAGCCTTAAATCTCTTTACATAAATAACTCAAGGTGAAAGTAATCCAACATTATTTGGCATATAATCCTCCCTATTTATATAATAATTATTTTTTTTAAATGGAGCGGATAGCGGATCCCGAGACCGCATCTAGAGCTTGGAAGACTCTTATTCTGCCTTTGAACTATATCCGCATTTTAACCCTTCTGATCATACTATTTCAATGACCTTGCCTTAAAGACCATTCAGCGGGAAGGGCACCACTGTCCGATCGGTATGGCGAAGTGTACGGGACTCGAACCCGTGATGGGAGAGAGACAGTCTCCAGTGATAACCGCTTCACTAACACTCCGTATGGAGCTGACGACAGGACTTGAACCCGCAACCAGCTGATTACAAATCAGCTGCTCTACCAATTGAGCCACGTCAGCAAATAAACGGTGGATAAGGCAGACCGTGAACCGCCGCACCTGGAAATAGTTTAACGTCTTATCGCGGTGCCCGCAACGACTAACAGGGAACTTTTCCCCTATAGGAAAATACAATTCGTACCAGGTACATATCTTGTATTCTCCAATAGAAGAAAATGACTCTTGGTTCCCTTCTTGGGTCTTTACTGACTTGCGGGTACCCTCACAGTCAAGAG
>JAEEGL016080599.1_pt1 | contig 13378 bp, 7 predicted proteins | sample 9134231 | NCBI WGS metagenome assembly JAEEGL01 (sample SAMN16246548, study PRJNA631951) | gut metagenome | biome: gut microbiome; feature: rumen; material: fiber-attached | host: Bos | place: Iran: Karaj | collected 2018-10 | reverse complement strand
GGCATTGCTTTCTCCCTGCCTCATGACCTTGAGGAATTGTTCCCCGAATATGCAGAGATTGTCGGGCGATTGTGTGACAATCCTGTTACTCGAAAGCAACTTCTCGAGATGCAGATACAGGTGTTCCTCTGCATGAATGCCGATCGCGACCGAATGATAATCAATCGCGACATCATGCCAGGCATCATCAGAAACCAGAACCTGAACATCACGCGTTTCGGAATAGAGGAAAAGGAGAACGACCCGCTGCAAGACATTCTTCATCCAGATGCCGAGGATAAGGCTATGGAAGAACTAGAAACCAACATTAAGAAGATGTTTGACATGCAGAAGGCTGGTGCTGATATCTATTTCGGTGGTTTCTCGCAGATGAAAAGATACTCGTTCTTCTACACGCTTTGCAACTGGTTTACGCCATTTTACATTGAGCATCCAGGATTGAGTTCTGTTCGGAAGAAGCTTGAGGACGGGGCCATCATCAAAACGCTGATCAACGATTCTCCGCTATGTGATTCCGACAAGTACTCTTTCGCACTTGCCATAGCTTCGGTCATCGACAATCTGCCATCACAGATTCGTGAGGTCATGAGTAGTGGGGTGGGTGGTGCTATGCCAACTTCTGACTTGGATATGCAATCATCTACCTACCAGCAACGCATCTATCTGCAAGACCTCTACCGATTCTTCCGGCTCTACAACCAAAGTGCCGACTTCCAGTCACCCTTTGACTATCAGCATCATCCAGAGAAATTCTTCTTTGCCAATAAGTTGCTGAAGAATCCACTCCTCAACGAACAGGTCCAGACGTTGGAGCGCTTCCTATTGAAGCATGACCAGATGGCTGATCTCATGAGCGTTCTTGATCTCTTTGCAGACCCAAGCAATGCCGATTATCAAATGTTGGAGGGACTTCTGGCAATGAAGTGCGAGAACTTTCTCGATGCCCAGTCGCGTTTTGAACGTGCATTGGAGTTGCAGCCCGATAATCCGAAAGCCATGAAAGCATTGGCTCAGGCAGCTTTCTATGCGGGTAACTATGATGTTTCGGAAGAGCGCTATGGGCAATTGCTCATGCAACATCCTGACGATAATGGCTATAAGTTGAACCACGCCATTTCACAGGTTTACAACGGCGAGGTTGACGAAGGCTTGGCTACACTCTACGAAATGCATTATAATCAGGAGAACAATCGGAACGTTAGGCGTGCGTTGGCATGGGCGCTGCTGATGAAAGGTAATCTTGATCAGGCTGAAGTACATTATCGTCAGTTGATGGATAAGCCTTTGGCTGCCGACTACCTGAACGGTGGCTATTGCCTGTGGTTCAATGGTCAAGTGAAAGAGGCCGTTCAATGGTTCCGCAATTACACCAGCTCTGTAAGAAAGCAGAAGGCAAAGGAGATTGATGGAAAATTATCAGCGAAGCCTGCTGACAGGCAGTTGCGTGAGGACTTCCGCAACGACGCTTCGCTTCTGAACCAGTACAAAATAAACGATGCCGACCAACAAATTATGATCGACATCGTTACGGGAGAGGCATCGTAGGTTTTCTTTCTTTACCTCGTTTGCTCTTTTTTACTCAATTGTACCATTAGACTATGCCTTGTGCCATCATAGCTTTGGCAACTTTCAGGAAGCCAGCGACGTTGGCACCCTTTACGTAGTTGATGTAGCCATCAGGCTCAGTTCCGTACTTCACGCAGTTGCTATGGATGTCGTTCATGATGTCGTGCAACTTCTGATCGACTTCCTCGCGGCTCCAACGGATGCGTTCGGAGTTCTGGCTCATCTCGAGTCCGCTAACGGCAACACCACCTGCATTGGCAGCCTTACCTGGCGAGTAGAGAATCTTAGCAGACTGGAATACCTTGATGGCTTCGGGCGTTGTAGGCATATTGGCTCCTTCGCTTACTGCAATAACGCCATTGGCAACAAGTGCCTTGGCTGCTTCTTCGTTTATTTCGTTTTGTGTGGCTGAGGGCAGGGCTATATCGGCTTTCTCAAACCAAGGCTTAGCCCCTGGGACGTATTTCACACCGTATTCTTCAGCGTATTCGGAGATACGTCCGCGTTCGATGTTCTTTAATTCTTTGATGTAAGCAAGCTTTTCGGCGTCAATGCCATCAGGATCGTAGATGTAGCCATCAGAGTCGGAACAGGTGACGGGCTTTGCTCCCAGTTCGATGAGTTTTTCAATCGTGTACTGAGCTACGTTACCGGCACCACTCACGAGTACGGTCTTTCCTTTCAGGTCAATGCCACGTGTGGCCAACATGTTCTGCAGGAAGTATACGTTGCCATAACCAGTGGCTTCAGGACGGATGAGCGAACCGCCGAACTCCAGACCCTTTCCAGTTAGTACACCCTGGAACTGGTGCGTCAGTTTCTTATACATGCCAAAGAGGAAACCCACTTCGCGGCCTCCAACACCGATGTCACCGGCAGGAACGTCTTCATCGGGGCCAATGTGGCGATAGAGTTCAGTCATGAAAGCCTGACAGAAACGCATCACTTCAGCATTCGACTTGCCGCGTGGCGAGAAGTCACTACCGCCCTTTGCACCACCCATCGGCAGTGTTGTGAGTGAGTTCTTGAATGTCTGCTCAAATGCCAGGAACTTCAGGATTGACTGGTTTACCGAGGCGTGGAAACGAATACCGCCTTTATAGGGGCCAATCACATTGTTGTGTTGGATGCGGTAACCCATGTTGGTCTGCACGCGGCCATTATCGTCGGTCCACGTCACACGAAACTGGATCAGTCTATCGGGGATACATAACCGCTCAATCAGGTTTACCTGATCAAATTCGGGGTGCTTGTTGTACTCCTCTTCGATAGTACCTAACACCTGGCTGACGGCCTGAATGTACTCGGGTTCGTTGGGGAATCTCTGTTTTAGATTCTCAATAACTGTTGATGCCTGCATAAATCTTTTTACCGTTAAAAGTTACTATTTGTTCTGAAAAGTCAATCTTTTGCTTACAAAATTACATCAAAATGCGCAAAGAACCGACAAAAAGTAATTTTTTTTGCCTTTTGCGTGGCTTAATGTACGATTTTCTTGATTTATGTCAATTTTGTATATGGTAAAATGAGAAGTTTTGCTATACTTTTACAATATATAAAAGGAGCAAAACACTCGAAAAAAAAGAGCAGAACTCTCGGGCGAGTCTGCTCCTAACATGATACTTTGAGCGGTAGACGGGACTCGAACCCGCGACCCTCGGCTTGGGAAGCCAATGCTCTACCAACTGAGCTACTACCGCAATAAAATGAGAAAGGTTAACAGCCCTGGCCATGGGCAATACCACTAACCAACGTCCGCTAACCTTTACTTTGAGCCGATAGCCGGACTCGAACCGGCGACCCACGCATTACGAATGCGTTGCTCTACCAACTGAGCCATATCGGCGAAAGCGAGTGCAAAGGTACTAAAATTTGCGGAAAGGAAGAAACTTGGTATAGAAAGTTTTGACCAGCTTAATATAATTTAACAAATTGCCATGCCATTTCCCATTGGTAACAATAGGACAGGTGACAAAAGTATGTCTAACATGAATGATAGCTACTCGATGGAATCGGCACTTTCAATAGGTGGAACAGGCACTGTTATGGTGGACTTCTTCAGCCCGAAGAGGTCGCGCAGGCCATTGAAATCCTTTTTCATGATGAGACCAATTCCCTGCGTGTTGAGCGAGTTGCGCGTGAAATATCGGTCGTTGGTCTGATTGTAAACCTTAATGGCGAGGTTACCGTTAGGACGGAGAAGGTAACGAATGTCGAAATCGCCAATAAACGACGTAGTGGCATTAGGATTGTCGCGATATCCGAACTCACCGTTAATAAGCAGACGGTTATTCAGAAGGCGACCACTGAGCAGTCCCTCGTATTCAGCATTGTAGAAACCTTGGTCACCTGTAGAGATGTTGGCACCGAAATTCCAGTTGTTGTTCTTCACCACGCTCGACAGCACATTGTTAAGCTGTTGTGAGATGGTTCCGCTGAGCAGGCTCTGCATGGCGAGTGAGGTCTGGCTCTGTTGTGCGCCTTCACCGACGCTTGTTGCGTTTTGATTATAGAAACGCCCGACGGCAAGCAAGTAGAGCACTTGTTGGTTCATTTCCTCCTCAGAGTTAATGAGGCTGAAAATCATTTGCTTCGCATCCGTTCCTACTGTAGGCATGTCGAGTCCGAACTCCACACGTGGCTGTGCAGGGGTGCCGTTGATGTTCATCAGACAGTTGACGCGTATGTTGTTGCTAGTAAATGAACGTCCGATGTTCAGGTCGGACAGAGACACTCCATTGACGGTATAGACGGCATTCAAGTTCAGTGCAGCATTGTATGGATCGCCGCCAAACACGATGGTACCTCCGTTTTGGAACTGGAAATCTTTCTTGATGACGTTCTGTATGGTTAGTTTATAGACACCGTGGTCAACACTATAGTTGCCAAACATATCGAAGGCTCCTTTATTATAATAGGTGGCACGTATGACACCGTCTCCGTTCAGTGCAATATAATCACCAGACTGTTGGTCCATGATGACTTTCAACGTTGCATTCTGCGTGGCATTGATAAGCAGGTTCAGGTGAATGTTGGTAGCTACGTCGGTGTTATCGTCGCTTGGCTTGTGGCTTGTGGTGTATAGACTGTCAGCCATACTTATGGAATCCACTCGTGCACGATCGTTCCATGTGATGAACTCGCCCGTGTTGATGGCATCGGGACTGGCGGCATTGTAGCGAATTTCCGAACCCTCCTCGGGTGTTACGTTGACGTCGATGGTAACCTCGCCACTACGTCCGCTGATAGTACAGTCACCAGTTCCATAGACTGTGCCGCAGAATGTATCGTCACCAAAATCACGGAAGTCAAAGGACAGCAGGTTTTGTGCCTCGATGCCAATGTCGTAAGTCAGCTGTTTCAGATAGTTGTGGTGCAAGGCTCCGTTCACGATACCTATGTGCTCGCGTGTATCGTAGATAGTGTCATTGCGGAAAACGATCTCATTGGGAATCAGCCTGATAGTGTCGTTGCGGAGAGTGTAGCTTGTGTTCAGGCTCTTGATGCCCAGACTGCCGTTGGCGACTACCTCACCTGTGAGATTGATGCTGCTAAGAGGTCCATAGAGTCGCAGGTTTCCTGTTGTCCACACATCGACATCACGCATGAAACTACCGCAAAAACTCTCCAAGAATTCTCCACGCGTGTTGTTGGCGCCAATATATAGCTCTATTTCGTTGCGTTGTGGCGACACATAGCCGTTGACGGTGGTATAGGAAGCCTTGAACATTTCTGTCTGCGGGAAAGGCGTGCGCTGCAGAGGTGTGTAAACGTCGTTTGCAACTGCATGTATGTCAATCTGCTTGTCGATGTTGTTCAACTTAGCGTCTGCTGTCAGTATTCCCATGCGTCCATCCTGGAAACGGAACTTGTCCACTTGCAGGTGGGCAGATGCTTCTGGCTTGTTGAATACATTTGTCACGAAAGCCCTACCCGTGGCCATACCACTGAAATCAACGGAATGGAAATTGACCAAATCGAGGATGTACTTTACGTCAATATCCTTCAAGTCGGCAAAGAGCGTATCAGTTGTCGAATCCGTGGCACGTCCATCGACAATAAGGTGCTGGTTCTGGTGCTTCAATGCCAGATGGTCAACAGTCAGGTCGTTTTTGCTATACACAACAGTTCCTGGCTCCACCAGCCAGACGCTGTCGCCAATAATGATTTCTGAGGTATGGATGTCAACATGGGCAGCATCACTTCCTTCGGGCGTGTGGAAGAATTGTGCGTCGGCATTGAAGATTCCGCCCATGTAGAGCTTTCCCTGATTCTCGAAGTTGAGTTTCGTCGTCAGGTGATTGTTGATGGCATTGGCATCAAGACTCAACATGAGTGGATGTCCATCGTCGGCAATACGGCAAATCGAAGCACGGGTGCGCAACGTATCGCATGGTGTGCTTACGCTGATGTCGGCATCGCGATAAGTGTTGTCGTTGTAGGTGAAATGGGGAAGGCTTGCCACTATGTCCAGGCGTTGCAGCCCATCATTCATGCTGCCTGTCAGATGGAGTGGGGCGTGCAGGGTGAGCGGCAGGTCGAAGAACGCTTTCAGCCACTCACTATCGTTGATCTGGGCATCAATGGAGAAATCGTTGCGGCTGCGAACTGGCTTGCTGCTGATGCCGGGAAGAGTCGGTAGCTTGCTGGCAACAAGATTGACGATACTTTGCGGAAGCGAAGCATAGTCATACTTTCCTTTGACGACAATCCGACCGAAATCACTATCCATCGATGTCAGGTGGACGCCGTTTTCATTGCCAGCCTCAATGTGCAGATTCTTAAGCGAATAGCTTTCTTCAGGCGAACGCATTTGGAAGTTGTTGATGTCAAGGTGTCCATTGGCATTGTTGAAGTCTTTACCCGCAAAGTTTGCTTCAACGTTGAAGGAAAAGTCGGTGTTGCGCCATCGATTGGTAAGCTGCAGTGCCTCAGGATTCAGGTAGTTCACCTGTGCCACAATGTTGGCCTTTGGCGAATGAAGCGAAGTACTGGCCATGCCATTGATGCTGAGCTGTGCATTCTTGTCGTTGATGTTCAGTTTGCCGTTAAACACTTCGTTGCTGTATTTGCCGTCAACGTCAACATTTTGGTAAGTGTAGCCTCCGTAGTCAAAACGCGAAATGCGGCCTTTAGCCGTAATGTTAGGCTGTCCTTTCGTGGGCAGTTGGCCGTCGATGTCAATATCAGTTGCCAACAGGCCGAACTGATCATTATCGAGCAATTGTTTGAGATTAAGTCCGTCCGTTGACAGATGGCCAGTGAACAGGCTTCCGTTTTTGCCCAAAGCCAACTTCGCCTGTCCTGCATCGGAAGTCAGGATGCCTTTGGCCGACATGTCGTCGGCAACTCCTCCCATGGTGCCTGTGAAAGCGATGTCGCCAAATCGGCTTACGACGTCAGGCAGATGAACATTCTTGGGAAGACTCTGTGAGATGGTCTGTACACCGTCCTTACTCAATTTCAACTGGCTGATGGCTGCGTTCCATCGTGTGCGAGACTGCCAATCACTAATCGAACCATCAGCATGCAGCGTCAGGCTTCCGTCCGTCGACTCAATGTCGAGTGGCCTGATGTGAAGGCTGGTACTGGTTCCCGAGAACGATGTGGAGAGTTTAAGCTTGTTATTGTTGTCCTTCAGTGAAGGAACAAAAGGTGTTAATTCACTGAGAGTTATCGACGATGGTGATATGCTTCCATTGAACTGTAGCGTTGCAGGCTGAAACTTTCCCTGCTCATGACGATATGTCGCCGAAATGTTATCGATGTTTATCTTTGAATCGGACAGTTCGAGGCAGAGATCCTGCAACGTGGCACGTTGCCTGTTAGCAATAGCCTTCAGCTTCAAATTACGAACCACGATGCCTGACTGCTCGTTGAGTGAAAGTCGCTTCACGTTCAGATTCAGCGAGTCGTCCTGCAAGGCGTTCAGCATCACGTGGGCACTGATGTTGCTGGCGTGAATATGGTCAGGTGTGAATTGTCCTGAGCGGGGAGCAATGTATCTTTTGTCAAACGACAGTCGCCCGTGACGAATCACCAGCGAATTGATTTTCAGGTCCAGTGGCTTATGTTCTGATGAGTCTTTCGAAGCCAATGAATCGAGCACGAATTGAAAATTGTAGGGCTCATCGGGCGTTAACTGATAGAGTGATGCCTGAATACCAAACAACTGGGCAGAGGTGACGACAATTCGTCCTTGAGAAAGGGGCAGCAAGTCGAGTTTTGCCGAGAGTCGTGCAGCGTTGAGCATCTTCCGCCCAGATTGGTCGTTGATTTCAACATCATCGATAATCACACGATTGAGCAAACCCAGATTGATGCGGCCCACGCTGACGTCTGTACCCAACTTCTGGGCGAGTGCCTCAGAAACCTGATGGCCAAGATACTTCTGTACTGCTGGAACGTGCAACAGTACGACAATACCTACATAGAGCCCTACGATGGCCCATAGTAAGCCACTGATAATTTTCTTTGTTTTTCTCAATTCAGCCGCAAATTTACATTAAATTTGTTTCATAGCGAAATAAAAGTGGTTTTTTGTTCCTTTGTTTGCCGAAATTTTGTTAAATTTGCAACGTTTTTGATTATAATCTTAAATAAATAGTTTTTTCTTATTATGGCAAATTTAATTAAGTTACGCAAAGGCTTAGACATCAAGCTGGAGGGTGCTGCCAATGAGACGAAGGTGAACGTCGGGATGTGCGAGGAGTATGCCTTGCAGCCTGAGGATTTCACTGGACTCATTCCCAAAGTGGTGGTGCGTGAGGGCGATCATGTAAAAGCCGGCGAACCTTTGTTTGTCGACAAGAACTGCCCTGAAGTTCGCTTCGCATCCCCTGTGAGTGGCGAGGTGACAGCAGTAGTTCGAGGCGACAGGCGAAAGGTGCTTTGCGTGAAGGTGAAAGCCGATGCAAAGCAAGAGTATGCAGAATTTGGCACGAAGGACGTGACGAAGCTCAGCGGCAGCGAAGTCAAGCAGGCATTGCTCGAGGCAGGTCTGTTTGGCTACATCAACCAGTTGCCCTATGCCGTTGTCACCAATCCTAATGCCGAACCCAAATCCATCTTCGTGTCGGCCCTGCGCGACATGCCGCTGGCAGGCAAGTTCGACGTTGAGCTCAAAGGCAACGAAGCAGCATTCCAGGCAGGATTGACAGCCCTGTCGAAGATTGCAAAGACCTATTTGGGCATCGGACTTCTCCAGGTGAGCGAGTCGTTGCACAATGCAAAGGATGTAGAAGTGAATATCTTCGATGGTCGTTGCCCTGCAGGCAATGTGGGCGTTCAGGTCAATCATCTTGACCCTGTCAACAAGGGCGAGGTGGTCTGGACTGTAGATCCTACTGCTGTCATCTTCTTCGGCAAACTGTTCCTGACAGGACACGTCGATCTGACTCGTACCGTTGCCATTGCAGGCAGCGAGGTAAAGGAGCCCTGCTATGCCGATGTTCTGGTGGGCACACCGCTCTGTGCATTGTTCGATGGGCGTCTGGACAAGAAGGAACACGTGCGCATCATCAACGGCAACCCACTCACAGGCCGTAAAGATTCGCTCGAAGGCTTCCTGGGAGCTCACACCAGTGAGGTGTGCGCCATTCCCGAAGGCGACGACAACGACGAGATGCTGGGCTGGATCATGCCGCGTACCAACGATTTCTCAACGAGTCGCAGCTACTTCTCGTGGCTCTTCCCGAATAAGAAGTTTAACCTTGATGCCCGTGTGAAGGGCGGCGAGCGCCACATGATCATGAGCGGCGAATACGACAGCGTTCTGCCGATGGACATCTTCGGTGAATATCTGATCAAGGCCATCCTCACGGGCGACATCGACCGTCAGGAGCAGTTGGGCATCTACGAGGTCAGTCCTGAGGACTTTGCCGTGGCTGAGTTCGTTGACTCCTCGAAACTGGAATTGCAGAAGATTGTGCGCAAGGGTCTTGATATCTTGCGCAAGGAGAATGCGTAATATTCGTAAATCGTAAATTCGTAAATCGTAAATATCCTTATGAACGCATTAAGAAAATATTTGAATAACGTCAAGCCCAACTTCGAGGAGGGTGGCAAACTGCACGCCCTCAAGAGTGTGTTCGACGGATTCGAGACCTTCCTCTTCGTGCCGAACACAACGGCGAAGAGCGGTGCTCACATCCACGACGCCATCGACTCGAAGCGAATCATGTCGATGGTGGTCATCGCCCTGATGCCTGCCATGCTCTTCGGCATGTACAACGTGGGCTATCAGAACTATCTGGCCGCAGGCACACTGGCCTCGGCATCGTTCCTTGAGGTCTTCTGCTATGGTTTCCTGGCTGTGCTGCCCAAGATTCTCGTGAGTTACATCGTAGGTCTGGGCATTGAGTTCATTTGGGCTCAGTGGAAAGGCGAGGAGATTCAGGAAGGCTATCTTGTCAGCGGTATCATCATCCCGCTCATCCTGCCTATTGGCTGTCCGCTTTGGATGCTCGCAGTGGCTTGTGCCTTTGCCGTGATCTTTGCCAAGGAAATCTTCGGCGGAACGGGCATGAACATTTTCAACGTGGCCATTGCCGCACGTATGTTCCTGTTCTTCTCCTATCCTTCGAAGATGACGGGCGACACCATCTGGGTGGCTCAGGACTCCATCTTCGGACTTGGCAACACGCTGCCCGACGGCTTCACCGCTGCCACACCGCTTGGCCAGATTGGACAGGGCACCGACGTGACGGCATCGCTCTCCGACATGGTTCTCGGTTTTATCCCCGGTTCCATCGGTGAGACCTCCGTCATCGCCATTGCCATTGGTGCCGTCATCCTGCTGTGGATGGGCATTGCCTCGTGGAAGACCATGCTGAGTGTCTTCGTGGGTGGTGGCTTGATGGCCTGCTTGTTCGAGCAGCTTGGCATGACGCCCATCCACTGGTACGAGCACATCGTGCTGGGCGGTTTCTGTTTCGGTGCTGTTTTCATGGCTACCGACCCAGTCACTTCTGCCCGTACGGAGACAGGCAAGTACATCTATGGATTCCTGATTGGTGCATTGGCCGTCATCATCCGCGTGATGAACCCCGGCTATCCCGAGGGCATGATGCTCGCCATCTTCTTCGGTAACATGGTGGCACCGCTCATCGACCATTGTATCGTTGCACGCAACATTTCGAAACGTATGAAGAGAGGAGGTACAAAATGAGCAAGCTAAATACTAATTCGAACACGTACATTATTATATATAGTGCGGTTCTCGTTGTCATAGTGGCTTTCCTGCTTGCCTTCGTCTTCAAGGCTCTGAAGCCGATGCAGGATGCCAATGTGGCACTCGACGTGAAGAAGCAGATTCTCTATTCGCTCAACATTCGCGGACTGGACGGCCAGGAAGCCGAAGCCAAGTATGCCGAGGTGGTGAAAAGTGAACCTGGAGGAGAAGGAGAATTTAAAACTCCTTTCTACAATTGTGAAATTGACGGCAAAGCCATTCACGTGCTTCCATTAAAAGGTATGGGCCTTTGGGGAGGTATCAGTGGCTTCATTGCATTGGAAGACGATTATGACACTGTCTACGGTGTTTACTTCAATCATGAGGGCGAGACTGCCGGACTCGGTGCTGAGATTAAGGACTCGCAAGCCTGGCAGGAGAAATTCATTGGAAAGAAAGTCCATAAGGATGGCGTTGATGGAGTGGCCCTCTCGGTTGTAAAGAAAGTAACGGATCTAGAAACGCAGGTTGATGCTGTGACTGGTGCCACATTGACCTCTAACGGTGTTAGTGACATGTTACAGGATTGTCTGAAAGATGTAAAAAAACATGTGATTTTCATTGCTCCACCACTTACAGTAAAAGATTCAATTCAGTAGCAATTATGGCATTACTTAGTAAACAGAATAAGGAGGCTCTCACCAATCCGCTGAACCTCGACCACCCGATACTTATTCAGGTACTGGGTATCTGCTCGGCACTCGCCGTCACCAGCCAGCTGAAGCCGGCCATCGTGATGGGATTGGCCGTGACGGTGATTACGGCGTTCGCTAACGTCATCATTTCTCTGATTCGCAACACCATCCCCAACCGCATCCGCATCGTGGTGCAGCTTGTGGTGGTGGCTGCCCTCGTGACCATCGTCTCTCAGATTCTGAAGGCTTTTGTCTACGACGTCAGCGTGCAGCTCTCTGTCTATGTCGGTCTGATCATCACCAACTGTATCCTCATGGGACGCCTCGAGGCCTTCGCCATGCAGAACAAGCCTTGGCCTTCGTTCCTCGATGGCATTGGCAACGGACTCGGCTACGCCATGATTCTGGTCATCGTAGGTGCCTTCCGCGAGTTCTTCGGACGCGGTTCGCTGCTGGGTTTCCAGATCATTCCCGACGGCTGCTACGACTTCGGCTACATGAACAACGGTATGATGACGATGCCTGCCATGGCACTCATCCTCGTTGGCTGCGTTATTTGGATTCACCGTGCATACTTTTATAAGGAGAAATAAGTTATGGAACACGCAATAAGTTTATTCTTCCGTTCGATATTTGTCGACAACATGATCTTTGCGTTCTTCCTCGGCATGTGTTCCTACCTTGCCGTTTCGAAGACGGTGAAGACCTCGCTTGGTCTGGGCATGGCCGTGACGTTCGTGCTCTTTGTGACTGTGCCCGTCGACTATCTGTTGCAAACGAAAGTCTTGGGTGATGGCTGCCTGGTTGAGGGCGTCGACCTGAGCTACCTTTCGTTCATACTCTTCATTGCCGTCATCGCAGGCATCGTACAGCTCGTCGAGATGGTGGTCGAGAAGTATTCGCCCTCGCTCTATGCAGCACTGGGCATCTTCCTGCCGCTTATCGCCGTGAACTGTGCCATCATGGGTGCCTCGCTGTTCATGCAGCAGCGCATCCTGCTCGACCCGAGCAACACGCAGGCCATCACTTCCGTCTGGGATGCCATGGTCTATGCCATTGGTTCCGGTCTTGGCTGGACGCTGGCCATCGTGCTGCTGGGTGCCATTCGCGAGAAGATGCAGTACTGCGACGTGCCGAAACCCCTCCAGGGACTTGGCATCACGTTCATTACCGTCGGCCTCATGGCTATGGCCATGATGTGCTTCAGTGGTCTTAACATCTAAAAAGAGGAGGATATAGATATGATACAATTCATTTCATACAGCATTGGAGTATTCCTCACCCTCATCCTGCTCTTGGTGGTGATTCTGCTGGTGGCAAAGAAGTATCTCTCGCCATCGGGAAACGTGAATATTGAAATCAACGGCGACCGTACCATCAGCGTGCCGCAAGGCTCGTCGCTGATGTCGACGCTCAATGAGAATGGCGTCTTCCTGCCTTCAGCCTGCGGTGGCAAGGCCTCATGTGGCCAGTGCAAGGTGCAGGTGCTCGAGGGTGGGGGAGAGATTCTCGACTCTGAGAAGAGCCATTTCACCCGCAAACAGATTAAGGAGCATTGGCGCCTCGGCTGCCAGACGAAGGTGAAGGGCGACCTGAAAATCCATATCGACGAGAGCATCCTCGGCGTGAAGGAATACGAGTGCACCGTCATCTCGAACAAGAACGTCGCAACGTTCATCAAGGAGTTCAAGGTGCAGCTGCCCAAGGGCGAGCACATGGACTTCCTGCCCGGCTCTTACGCCCAGATCAAGATTCCTGCCTTCGACTGCATCGACTACGACAAGGACTTCGACAAGAGCCTCATCGGCGATGAGTACCTGCCCTCGTGGGAGAAGTTCGGACTCTTCCCGCTGAAGTGTAAGCACCCCGAGCCCACCATCCGTGCCTACTCGATGGCCAACTACCCCGCAGAGGGCGATGTGTTCATGCTCACCGTGCGTATCGC
>JAEEGL015249455.1_pt1 | contig 13378 bp, 11 predicted proteins | sample 9134231 | NCBI WGS metagenome assembly JAEEGL01 (sample SAMN16246548, study PRJNA631951) | gut metagenome | biome: gut microbiome; feature: rumen; material: fiber-attached | host: Bos | place: Iran: Karaj | collected 2018-10 | reverse complement strand
GGCGGCGTTACATTCCTCGGTGAGCAGCAGCTCCACCTTGCCGCGCTCCAGTGCGCCGAGCATTGTGCGCACCTCCAGTTCGCGTGAACGGTAGGCTGCAGGCAGTTTGACGATGAGGTCGAGAGCCTTGCTGTTGAGTGTTTTTATCTCGATGTTTACTTTCTTGTCGCCAACGGTGCACTGCACCTTGGCATATCCTGTCATTGATTTCATTGTATGAGTTTTTTGAATTCGGGTGTGGAATAGGTTGCCAGAGAGCCGCATGAGTCGTAGATGAACATGACGGCGGCGGTGCCTGGCAGGCCCTGATGGACTGAAATGAAAGCGCGTGCGCTGTCGAGGCCCATGACCATGTAGGCTGTGGCCATGGCGTCGGCCAGCCAGCATTCGCGCTCCATCACCGAGACGCTGAGCAGCGAGTGCTGCACGGGGCGGCCGGTGGCAGGCGAAATGGTATGGGAATAGCGGACGCCGTCGCGCTCGTAGAATTTGCGATAGCTGCCTGAGGTGACAACAGAGGCATTGCGCAGGGCCATGACTGACTGCACGGTCGGGGCGTCGTAGCGTCCGGCGGATGGCCGCTCGATGCCCACGCGCCAAGGCTTGCCGTCGGCTTTGCTGCCGCGGGCTATCACCTCGCCGCCAACGTCTATAAGGTAGTCGGCAACGCCAAGGTTGTCCATCATGCGTGCCAGCAGGTCGACCGAGTAGCCCTGGGCGATGGCGTTGAAGTCCAGCTCGGTGTCGGGGTTCTCCTTGACCAGACGGCCGTTGTTGATGTCGACTTTGGCACGGGCGGCCTCGAGGAGGGCTGCCAGCGCGCTGCTGTCGGGCTCGGTACGCTCGCGGAAGCTGAAGCCCCAGGCCTGCACAATGCTGCCCACGCGGCAGTCGAAAGCACCGTCGGTGTAGTCATATATATATAATGAATAGCGCAGCAGGCTGTCGAGGACGGGGTCGAGGCTGTCGGTAAGGTTAGCGTTGACGCGGCGCAGCAGCGAGCTGTCGACCCATAGCGAGGCAGAGAGGTCGAAGGCCTGAAGCAGCGAGTCGACCTGCGGCTGCAGGTTGCGGCTGTCGTAATAGCATATACGGTAGTAGGTGCCTTGTGCCTCGCCCTCGAGAACGGTGGGTTTGGGCTTGGAGCACGATGCGAGCGCAGCCGTCAGCACAAGGCAAAAAAAGAAGCGTCCGGCACGATGGTGCCGAACGCTCAGTGTTTTATACTCCAGTTCCATTATTTGGAGATGTTGATCTTGCGGGTGGCCTGCTCGCCGGTGGTGCCGGTGATGCGCATGAGGTAGTTGCCGGAAGCCAGTCTGCCAAGGTCGAGCTGCATGAGTTCGCCGTTGCCGTCCTGGCGCAGCACCTGTTGGCCGAGGGCATTGTAGATGACAACCTCTTCGACACCGCTGGTGCTCTTCACGTTAAGCATGCGGGCTGTGGGGTTGGGGTAGATGTTGACTTGCAGAGCCTCGACATCGTCGATGCCGACGTTCCAGCTGACGGTAACCCAGTTCTTGGCAGTGCAGGTCTTGTTGCCGGAATAGGTTCGGGTGGTTTCCAGACGTACGTCGACGTTTTCATTTTCTTCGGGGATATCCAAGGTGGGATCGGTGCCGGCCTGTACTCCGTTCTTGAACCACTTGTATGAGACATTAGGCTCTGTGCAGTTGGCACTCAAATGTGCGACCTCGCCTGGGAGAAGAATCCAGTTGCCGTCAATGGTAACCACCGGGGTGTGGTTGACGGTAAGTCTCAACTGGCCGAGGGAATCGCAACCAACGCTATTTCTTATGCTGTCGATTTTCTCCTCGTAGACACCGCTGCTGGTATAGAGTCTATCGTTGAAATTCCATGTGAAGGTGTCGCAGGCCACAACTACGGTGTCGCGACGGGTGCTGTGGCGGATGGTGATGTCGACATTGATTATTGAGTCGTGGCAGAGGTCGTTGTTGAGGTCATAGAACGGATGGATGTAGGTGAAGGCAGTATCGCTGGTGACAAGGAATGAGGTGTTGCGGTATTTGAACGTATATTTGTCGCACTTGTCGACAACCATAGTGTCGGGACGAACACGCTGTTCGGGAACGAGGACAGTGACACTGAGGTGGTGCTGGGTGTAGCAGCCAGCATTGTTCCATGCACGTGAATAGAGTAGCACGCCATTCTCATCGACGTCATACTCGCCACTCTCGGTATAGTGGGCTTGCTCCCTGTCAGTACCAAGGACGGCGTTGCGTGCGGCAAAGGTGTAGGTAACCTCGGCGCAGCCGCGCGGGCTGAGAGTGTCGTAGTTGTTGACGAAGGTGAGGTTTAGGTGGTGGTGGGATTCGCAGCCGTTGGCGGTGATAGCAGTGTCGGCCTGGAAAAGGCTGCTACGGTAATTCTGGGCAAAGCTGGTTGAGGGCTTCTGGAAGGATTTGCCATACCATGTGTAACTCTCGCCACAGAACTCGACGTTGGCCGTGTCACGGCTCACGTTGGTGTAGCTGGTGATGATGATGGCGATAAGGCTGTCGCAGCCGGCGGCAGTCTGCACGGTGGCATAGTGTGCAACGTTGTTGTCGGTAAAGGTCTGGCCCTGCCACACATAATTGCAGGCACCTACAACTTGTTCGATTGTAGCGTTGGCGGTGTCGGTGTAGACTTCGTTAATGGTGAGGTTGAGGTTTGTTGTTGTGGTGCAGCCGGTAACGGTGTCGGTGACAGCGTTGGTGTAGTCGGCAGTGCCGATGGTGGTGATAGTGTCGCCCCAAGCTGTAACGTAGATGCCACAGACGGCAACGGTGTCGTAGTTGACAACCTGATGCGTGAAGCTGGTCACCTGGATGCTGATGATACTATCGCAGCCAAAGACAGTGTGCAGTGTGTCGAAATGCACCTCGGTGTCGGTAATGCTGTTGTTGTGCCATGTGTAGACACACTCGGCGGTGGCGAACTCGGTTTCGGCGGTGTAGACCGGGTTGATGGTCAGGTGGACCGAGTCGTGGCGCTGGCAGCCGTTGATGACGGTGTCCTTACCGTAGTCGCCGCTCTGGGTGAGAACTTGGTTCCAAGGGGCGGTGAAGGAGCCGCAGGCAACCTCGGTGGTGTTGGTCACGATGGAGCCCGTGTCGATAGTGATGGAGAGGACGGTTGCAGAGTCGCCATTCAGGAAGAACAGCGTAGTGTCGCTGGTGTAGACGGTGCCGTTCCACGTCAGGGAACCGCAGACGGTGGTGTCGATGGTCTGGACGACCACTCCCTTGTTTTGACCGATGGCCATAGGCAAGCATACAAAAGCCATTAACAGACTGAATAATACTTTTTTCATCTTGTTTTAGTTTGTATTATTATTTATTATTTAATTCTAACCGTTTGTTTTTCATTCTAATATCAAAGCGCAAGCGCCTTTTCGGCATTTACGTTGAATATGCAAAGATAACACTTTTTTTTGAATTACAAACATTTTTTAATTTTTTGATGGGTGAATACCACATACATATCTTTTTTTTTGAGGGGTGGGGCAATAAAAATGAAGATGTGGCGTTGTAAAGGAATTAATTACTTTTTAAAGCCAATGAACAGTCTGAACGCAGTGTCGCCCATCGACGGGCGCTATCGCAGCAAGTGCGAACCCCTGGCCCGCTACTTCTCGGAGGGGGCATTAATCAAATATCGTGTCCGCGTCGAGGTGGAATATTTCATTGCCCTGATGCAGGAGCTAAAGGTGGATGACGGCAAGTGGAAAGAGAAGACGGAGCCGCTGCGCGACATCTATCGCAACTTTACCGACGACGATGCATTGGCCATCAAGGAGATAGAGAAGACTACCAACCACGACGTGAAGGCCGTGGAGTATTTCCTGAAGGGCAAGTTCGACCAGCTGGGCCTCACCGAGCTGAAGGAGTTTATCCATTTCGGCCTGACGTCGCAGGACATCAACAACACGAGTGTGCCGCTGTCGATGAAGGAGTGCCACGAGGAGGTGCTGCTGCCCGCCTACCGCCGCATACTGGCCCTGCTCGACGAGCGTGCGGAGCAGTGGAAGGACATCCCGATGCTGGCGCACACTCACGGCCAGCCGGCCTCGCCGACGACCCTCGGCAAGGAGTGGGGTGTTTTCGCCTACCGCCTGCGCCGCCAGATTGAGGAGATGGAGCGTCTGCCTTTCACGGCCAAGTTCGGTGGTGCCACGGGTAACTTCAACGCACACCTGGTGGCTTTCCCCGAGGTGAACTGGCGTGAGTTCGGCAACCGTTTCGTAAAGAATAGCCTCGGCCTGGAGCGTCAGCAGCTGACCACGCAGATTGAGAACTACGACACGATGGCTGAGTACTTTGACGCCTGCAAGCGTATCAATGTCATACTGATAGACCTCTGCCGCGACGTGTGGACATACGTCTCGATGGAGTATTTCAAGCAGAAAATCAAGGCCGGAGAGGTGGGCAGCAGTGCCATGCCGCACAAGGTGAACCCCATCGACTTCGAGAATGCAGAAGGCAATCTGGGCCTGGCCAACGCCATCTTTGAGCACCTGAGCCACAAGCTGCCCATCAGCCGTATGCAGCGTGACCTGACCGACAGCACAGTGAGCCGCAACATAGGAGTGCCGATAGCGCACACGATGATTTCCGTCGCCTCGCTGGAGAAGGGTCTGGGCAAGCTCCTGCTCAACGAGGAGGCTCTCTACCGCGACCTTGAGAACAACTGGGCTGTGGTGGCCGAGGCAATACAGACCATACTGCGATCGGTGGGTTATCCCAACCCCTACGAGACGCTGAAACAGCTGACGAGAACCAACGAAAAGGTGACCGCGCAGAGCATTGCCGACTTTGTCGAGACGCTTGATGTGGCCCCCGAGGTGAAGGAGCGGCTAAAGAAGATAACCCCGCACAACTACATCGGTTACAGTATATGAATCTGTAAGCTGTGAGCTTTAAGCTTTAAGTGGGCTGCCGCGTTACTTAAAACTTAAACTAAAAACTTAAAACTAAAAAAGTGTCCCTCACGCTGAAATACATGAAGCCATACAGCACCAGGACGGTGATGTATGGCTTTCTCCTAGTTATGAGCGTGGTGTTCACCATGGCCACAGCCTTGAGTGTGGCCGACTTTCTGAAGATACTCTTCGGCGAGGGCGACGGTGGGCAGTGGTCGATGGGCGGTGCGCAGCCCAACTTGGTGGCGCAGTGGCTCGACGGCCTATACGGATGGCTCATCGGTTTCGGCCGTCTCAACGCGCTGCTGCTCTTCTCGGTAATTATTTTTGTGCTGTATGGTGCAAAAAATGTGTTCGGCTACCTTTCGGCAGTGCAGATTGCCCTGATAAAGACCGGGGTGATACGCGACTTGCGCGGCGATATGTTCCGCAAGGCGATGCACCTGCCCATGAGCTACTACGACCGCCAGCGAAAAGGCGATGTGCTGTCGCGCTTCGGCAACGACATGGTCGAGTACGAGGAGAACACGCTGAACTCCATACAGATGTTTCTGACTTCGATCATCAGCATGGTCTTGTACCTGGGGATGCTGTTCTACCTCAGCCTGAAGCTGACGCTGTTTGTGCTGCTGATGCTGCCCATCGTGGCGCTGGTAATCTCAGGTATCTCACGCAAGCTGAAACGCAAGTCGACCGAGGTGCAGGAGATGAACTCGCGGCTTATCTCGCTGACCGATGAGACGATAGGGGGACTGAAGGTTATCAAGGCGTATACCGCCATCGAGACGATGAACCGTCGCTTCCGTGAGCAGAACCGCAGCTACTCGCGACAGCGCACGGCCATGTTCCGGCGCATCTACTCCGCCTCGCCCATCAGCGAGTTCATGGGCAACGTCATTGTGGTGGGAATACTGCTCTTCGGTGCGTCGCTGGTGTTCAGCGGCGACCATGGTCTGACAGCCGACCTGTTCATCTCATACGTCATGCTCTTTGTGCTGATGATACCGCCGGCCAAAGACCTGTCGACCGCCATTTCGCAGATAAAGAAAGGCCGCGCCTGCGAGGAGAGGATTGAGGCGTTCCTTGAAGAGAGTTCGGAGTTCGGAGTTCGGAGTTCGGAGTTTGGAACCCTTTGCCGTACCCGGATAACTCCGAACTCAAAACTCAAAACTCCAAACTGTGTCGAGTTTCGCCATGTCACTTTCGCCTACCGCGAGGGGGAGCCTGTGTTGAAGGACATTTCGCTCTCGGTGCCGCGCGGCAAGACGGTGGCGCTGGTGGGGGCTTCGGGCAGCGGCAAATCGACAATAGCCGACCTTATCTGTCGCTTCTATGATGTTTCAGACGGTGAAATACTTTTCGACGGAACACCAATAAACGATATGGCCTTGAGTGAGTTGCGCAGCCGCATCAGTGTGGTGGCGCAGGACACTCTGCTCTTCAACGACACTGTGGCGGCCAACATTGCCTTCGGCAAGCCGGATGCCACGTGTGAACAAATAGAGGAGGTGGCACGCGAGGCACAGGCGCACGAGTTCATAATGGCGCTGCCCGAGGGCTACAACACCTCGCTCGGTGAGGGCGGCAACCTGCTCAGTGGCGGTCAGCGGCAACGTATCAGCATTGCCCGAGCCCTCCTGTGCAGTCCGGAACTGCTTATCCTCGACGAGGCCACCTCGGCACTCGACACCGAGAACGAGCGCGCTGTGCAACAGGCTCTGGGCAAGGTGCTGCAGGGTCGCACGGCACTGGTTATCGCCCACCGACTGTCGACCGTGAAGGATGCCGACATCATCGTTGTCCTCGACGGCGGCCGCATCGTGGAGCAAGGCAGCCACGCCGAACTGATGGCTGCACATGGACGCTATGCCGAACTGGTAGCACTACAAAGCCTTTGAAAATGAGAAAAGAGAAAACAAAAGGGATGAATGGCCTTGTGCGGTTGCTTCGTGCAAGCCTGTTCCTTGTTTTCCAATTCCCTCTCCTCGCAACATACGCCCAGGAAAGCGTGCCGCTATGCAGTGACTGGCTTGCCACTGTCGATGAGACGACGCAGCGCATCGTCCTCCGCTGGAGGCCGTCGACAGACAGCGCGGTGATGGGCTACCATATCTGCACCGGCACACCCTGCATCGACTACGACACCGTATTTGGTCGGCTCGACACAACCTATATCTGCCTGGACCACAGTCCGCAGGAACGGCATACCTACCGGTTGCATGTCTTCGACTCGGCCTACAACGTCAGCGAGCTGACACCCTCGTTTGGCAATATGTTGCTGACGGCCGACGTGCCGGACTGCGAGGCCACAGTCATAGCATCGTGGACACCCTACGAGGGGATGCCCGGCGGCCTTGGCGGCTACAGGCTGATGGCAATGCTCGAACCACTGGACAGCGTCTATGAAGTGGTTGCCCGTATGGGTGCCGACGGGCCGTTGACGTTCACCCTCGACCTGCCCGACGAGGTGGCCGACCTGCATCTTAAGGTGTTGGCCTACAATACGGACGGGACGCTGGTGTCGCAGTCGAACATTGTCAGCGCCGAGCGGCGCACGGCACGGACAGCCTGCTGCAACAGCATCACAGCCATTAGCTTCGACTCGATTAACAATGCAATACGGCTCAAGCTGATGGTAGACACCGCTTTCCGCCACACCCTATGGCGCAGCATCGACGGTACGCCGTGGAAGGTGATAGACACCATACGCTCGGAAACATTTGAGACAGAGTATACAGACACGCACATAAACCGCTACGACTCGGTGCATTGCTACCAGCTGTCGGTCAGCGACGAGTGCGGTCTCAACGAACGCTATTCGTCCACGGCGTGGACTGTCGTGCCAGACCCGCCGTCGGCGGCAATAGCAATACCGAACATCATCATCGTCGGCAGCGAAAACAACGCCGTATTCCGCCCCGAGACATCGGGCCTGATGGGCGACATCTACGAGTTGTACATCTACAACCGCAACGGTACTCTTGTGTTCCATACCGACGACCCCACAGCGGCCTGGCAACCAGACAACAGCATGCCGCAGGGTGCATACGCATACCACCTGCGCCTGCGTTTCAACGACAACAAGATTCACACGTATATCGGAACCGTAATAATTGTAAAGTAGCGAACAATGAAGATAGCATTATATTACAGGAACATCGGCGAGGCCGACCGCCCGGCATTCGATGCCCTCTGTGCCGCACTGCACAACAAAAACATCGAGACAGTGACAGTGGGAGACGGTGACAGCGTCGACGGCTGCGACTTTCTTTTTTCCATTGGCGGAGACGGAACGCTGCTCAGCTCCGTGCAGTTGGTGCATGCAGGCGTGGAGTCGGGACAGTTCCCGCCGGTGTTGGGCATCAACTTTGGTCACCTGGGCTTCCTCACCACTGTGGGCCGCGACAACCTTGACGGCCTGGCCGACGACCTGATTGCCGGACGCTACTCGGTGGAGGAACGCACGCTGCTTGAAGTGAACGCTAATTCCCTCGCGCTCAACGAGGTCTTTGTGCATCGCGGCGAGGCTATGTCGCTGCTCCGTACACAGGTCTTTGTCGATGGCGACTACGTGGCCACCTACGCTGGCGACGGGGTTATCGTGGCCACACCGACAGGTTCCACGGCCTATTCGCTCAGTTGCGGCGGCCCCATCCTTACGCCCACGTCCGGATGCTTCCTTATCACGCCCATCGCTGCTCATACGCTCACCCTGCGGCCAATAATTGTGCCCGACACGGCACACATCACGCTCCGCACCGGCGACATGCCGGCAACGCTTGGTATCGACTCGCGTCGCCAAGCCATCAACGGCACCACCGAGATGCACATCCGGCGCGCCCCCTTCTCCATCCGCTTAATACGTACAGGTACACAGAACTTCTTCTCCGCCATTCGCGACAAGCTCATGTGGGGTTCGGAAGTCCGCGGGTAGGGGGATTGCCAATAAATATTATTTTAGGACACGGTACTCGACGCGGCGGTTCAAGGTGCGGCCTTCGGGAGTATCGTTGGAGGCGACGGGTTTCTTCTCGCCATAACCACGTGCGGTGAGGCGGCGGCTGTCGATGCCACGGCTGATGAGGTACTCCATAACAGCCTTTGCACGGTTCTCGGAGAGGCGAATGTTATGTGCCTGAGTGCCACTGTTGTCGGTGTGGCCGCGCAGCTCAATCTTCATGTCGGGGTTGGTCTTGAGGATGGCGATAAGTACCGACAGTTCGTTGTAGGACTGCGGCATAAGCTCGTAGCTGTCGACGTCGAAGTAGACCTCGCGCAACGTCACAATGTCGCCCGCTTTGGGAGGCATGGAGGGGGTGAATTGAGCGATGTGCGGTGCTGTGCTGTCGGCCGCGGCCACCGTGTCGACCTTTTTTTCGGGGCATTCCAGACAGATGACGCTGACATCGTCGATGTAGTAGTAGGCACCCTGCAGGACAGCCACGGGGTTGAACATGTCGTTGACGGCGGAGTGGTTGAAGTCGGCGAAGTTGCCGATGGTGAGGTAGTGCTCGCCGCCCTTGGCGGTGAAGACGCCGGTCACCTCGGTCCAGCCTTTGGTGTCGGACAGCACACGCTCCAACGGGTTGATAACCTGCGGTTCAAAGTTGGTGGCTATCGAGGCGGTCTGGCCGTCGCCTATCTCGATTATTTCCCGCTGCATGAGGATGTCAGACGTGGCATCGGCAATCATGTCGGGGGTCAGCATTGCGCCGATGGTGGCCACCGCGTGAGGAGACTTGTCGGCCAGGCTCACGAAGAAACTGACACGGTACTTGCAGCCCTCCTTCAGCGGCTCGCGCAGCTCGGTCTGAAGGTACTCGCGGTAGGCGACCTGGGAGCAGTAGATGCCGCAGTAGGCGTCGCCGCTGTGCGCGGTCTGGTTGCCCATCTTGTTGCGCGGAACACCGCACTCCTTGCCCGCACAGGCGTTGAAATAGTCGCTGCTGCCTGCCGTGGGCTGCCACCAGGCATCGACACCGCGCATTATGCCCAGTGCGTCAACACGTTCGGGGCAGCCGACATGCTCTTCAAACGAGCCGTTATAGACCAAATTCTCTTTGTTGTTCTGTGCCGCTGCGACGGTTGCAACCGCCGTAATCAGGCATGCCAATAATATTCTCTTCATTGTTCAATCGTTTTCATTATACTGTTCCAAAGCAGGTCGGCCGAGCGTTCCCAGCTGTATTTCTCTCGTTGTGTGCGTCCGCGAGCGATGAGGTCGTCGCGCAGTGCGGGGTTGCCCAGTATGCAGCGTATGGCCTGCGCAATATCGTCAGGTGATGCAGGGTCGACATACAGCACCGCGTCGCCACCCACCTCGGGCATAGAGGTCGTGCGTGAGCATACTACCGCCGTCTCCGCATACAACGCTTCAAGTATAGGTATGCCAAAACCTTCGAAATAAGAAGGATAGACTAACATCTCAGACGCGGAGAGCAGTGCCGCCAGGTCTTCGGGCTCGGCACGTCCCGGCATGATGACGTCGTCCTTGTAGCGCATCGTGTCGTAGGCCTCCTTCAGTTCGTCCTGCCACCACACACGGCTCCCAATGACAACCAGTTTTAGTTCGGAGCTGGTTGACTGGCTTTTTACCAAGTCAAAGGCTCTCAACAGGTTGGCCAGGTTCTTGCGCTTCAGTATCGTGCTGATGAAAATTATATACGGCGAGCTGCCGGTGAAGCGCTTGCGCACTGCGGCGCACTCTTCCGCGGTGTGCGGACGGTAGTGGCTGTGGGCTCCGTCGTATACCACATCGACCTTGTCGGCAGGGACACCATAGGTCTCGACAATGTCGCTTTTCGAGTACTCCGACACCGTGGCCAGCCGTGTCGCGGCCTGTGCGAAGCGAGGGAAATAGTGGCACATGTAACGCTGGTGCGACCGCTTCATATTGTCGCTGGAATGCTCGAAATTCAGGTCGTGAATCACAGACAGCGTGGGTACCTTGGGATGCAGTGGCATCATGCCGTCGGGAGTCACGTAGACATCAATATTGTAACGCTTTAGCGCCATCGGAACAGCCAGCTCGAAGAACATCCACCACAGCACTGGATGCCGCGCCTGCGGACAAAGCACTACCGGTGTAACGTTGTCGGCAAAAATGAACTCCGGCGACGGCTGGCGGTCGAACAGCAGGAAAAAACGGTGCTCTGGATGGGCCTGCACCATGCGACGTGTTGTCTCGCAGGTGAACCACCCGATGCCGTCCATCTTTCCCCGCAACAGCAGGCGTGTGTTTATAGCAATGTTCATTTGTGGATTGTTTCGTCAATCACCTTGGGGAAATACTCTTTTTCCAGCAGGTGTATCTTCGCCGCTACGGTGTCGGGCGTGTCGTCGGGCGTCACCGGACACTTGGCCTGGAACAGGGTGGTGCCACGGTCGTAGTGCTGGTCGACGATATGGATGGTGATGCCGGTCTCGCGCTCTCCTGCCGCCACCACAGCCTCGTGTACGTGGTGGCCGTACATCCCCTTGCCGCCAAACTTAGGCAGCAGCGCGGGGTGGATGTTCATCACACGTCCCGGATAGGCGTCCAGAATCGCCTGCGGCACCAGCCAAAGGAATCCAGCCAATATCACCCAGTCCGCCTCCTTCTCTCGGAGGTACTCGAACACATGGCCGTTGTCGTAGAAATCTGCGCGGCCGAAATAGCGGCTCTCGATGCCCAGGTTCTTTGCGCGCTTGGCAATGTAGGCATCGCGCACATTATAAATGATGCAGGCCACCTCAACATCGGTGCGACCTGCGAAATACTCGCTTATCTGCTGTGCGTTCGTGCCGTTGCCCGACCCCAAAATCGCCAGCCGTATAGGTTTTCCCATGATAATATTACCTTTTTATAACATAACGCAACCCCGCCATAAATATTGTGCCGCAACAATAAAAACAATGCGATGTAAAATGCACAATCTATTACAATATCTCAACTTCCGTTGTCAGTGTCCGTGTGCCACCGGCTCGCAGTTCGGGGGTGTTGATGCGAATGTCGCAATCCACCACAAAGATGTTCCCTTCGCGCGATTTGATGATATTCTCGTCGTGCATGTCACTGAGGTATATTTCAGGGGTGGCATAGGTCCAGTTGCGAGGGTTGCGCAGTTCGAAACCCATCTTTTCAGCAAATGTCCGAATCTCGGCATCGCTCATTTTTGTACCTTGTATGTATTGCTGTTCCACGATGATTTGAAACTCGCCTCCTGTGAGTCTTCCAAATCCAGCCACCAGCAACTTTGTTTCGGGAAAAAAAGCATTGTGAAGACTGATTCTGTCCAATGCCAAAATCGGTTGGATATAGTAATCCAATCCGATGGATTTTGTTAAATTATAACCTTGCTGGTAAACAGTGGCCTCTCCGCCTTCCGCAATTCTCTCTCCAAATTGTTGTGCGAGGCTTTCGTCGACGCCGTCATACCAGCAGTTGACTTTTTTTGCCCAATGCTCTATCAGGCTTTCTTGCGCCTTTCCTCGTTGGCACTCTTCTTGGAAGTCGAGTTCCCCTGAATGTCTGCTATTTGCTGAAGCATCTGCTCCCGTGAGTAGGGATGCAATGACATGCGTTGCACCTCCCGCTGCGCAGCCATGCTGTTCGAACGGTGAAAATCGTTTATATACAAGCCGTCCATTGATAAATAACTCTGCATAATGGTCGAGTTTGTGCAGACCTTCGGGCGTAAACCCGTCGGCGATGATTGCCTTGATTGATGCCCAAAAATCCGCGTTGTTCATGATGTTTTTGCTTTATGTTTCAATTTGCAAAAATACACATTTTATTTCAATTAGCAAAATTTATTTTCAGCAAGCAGCATTGGAAACTGCAAAATGTGAAGCATATGCTGTGGCTTGTACAACTGCCGTGCGGGAAAAGTCCGTGTATTTAAATTCTAAAAAAGAAAAACCCTGATTGGGATAATCAGGGAAAAGCGATAAGATTACATCTTGACACAATTATGTATTAAGGCAATTGCACATTGTTACAATGGGTAACTCGGTGACTCTTTGCATAATATGTTTTTTCTGCGTCCATGTCACAAATAATGTGTATATTTGCACCGCGAAAAAACAAATAAACAATCAAAATTATGAGATTAAACCGCATTATTGCAGCAGGACTTCTTGGCGCGGCGATGCTTTTCGCCTCGACAGCCGACGCCTGCACCAATTTCCTGTTTACCAAGGGAGCTACCAAGGACGGCTCCACAATGATTACCTATGCCGCCGACAGCCACACCCTCTATGGTGAGCTCTACTACCGCAAGGCTGCCGAATATCCCGAAGGCACCATGTTCCAGGTCATCGACTGGGACAGCGGCAAGCCCCTCATCATGATTCCGCAGGTGTCCCGTACCTACAGCGTCGTGGGCAACATCAACGAGTGCCAGCTGGCCATCGGCGAGACCACCTATGGTGGACGCGAGGAATTGGCCAACGAGATTGAGGGTGGCATCGATT
>JAEEGL011954343.1_pt1 | contig 13378 bp, 11 predicted proteins | sample 9134231 | NCBI WGS metagenome assembly JAEEGL01 (sample SAMN16246548, study PRJNA631951) | gut metagenome | biome: gut microbiome; feature: rumen; material: fiber-attached | host: Bos | place: Iran: Karaj | collected 2018-10 | reverse complement strand
GTTGTCCAGTACGACCCAGTGACAGCTTCCCAGACTGTCCAGTTCCCGCTGCGCATCGGCAAGCGCCTTTTTCGCGTCTTCAACCTGGTTCAGGCCGTCGGCATAATCCCGCTCTCCCGCCTCCAGCTCGCGCTTTCCGTCCTCATACGCCGTCAGGCCTTCCAGATAGGTATCTCTGGAGCGGGACCAGTCATCCCGGTTTTGCTGAAGTTCCTCTTCCTTCTGCAGGAAGACAGCCTCCATCTGCTGAACCTGCGGAGCGGGCATGGCGGCTTTCTGCGCCTCAAAGTCGTCTTTCTCGGTATCCAGACGGCTCTGCGCTTCGTTAAGCTGCGCTTCACCGTCATCAAGCAGCTTTTTGCTTTCCTGCAGCTGCTCTTCAGCTTCGGCGAGCTCGGCCTTGGAGGTTTCGAGCTGATCGGCGGCATCCTGCAGTTCCTGCTCGGCGGCGTCAAGCTCCTCCCGGCCTTCCCGGATGCTGTCCTCGAGCTCGGCCGCAAGACGGTCTCTGCGCAGCTGCGCACGCTCGTCCGCCATCGCCTCGATCGCATCTTCAACAGGCAGAACGGTATTGTAATATTCATCGCCGAATCGGTCAACCGGGGTGTCCGCGACAAGGATCCTGGCTTTCATAAAGGCGCCGTTCAGGTCATCGCGGCTGAAACTGCTGTCTGCAACCAGCAGGTAGGGGGTGGCGGGAACCTCGAAACTGATGTGATCGGGATGGTGGAAAACGCCGGTGATGATATAATCTTTCTGCAGCAACGGATCCGTACCGGCAAAGTCGTCGTTTTCAACCGTAATGCTCTGCCCGATGGCGAGTCCGTGACGTTTGACAAGTTCCTCTTCCACGGCACATTCGCCGGCGGCTGACGGAAGACGGCCTTCCATCAGCTCGGGGGTTGCAATGTCACGGGTCAGAGACATGACCGAGACGTTCTCGATCATATGGGGAAGTCTGAGACCCGCGCTGACCTCAAAGACAGGCTCGACGGCTTTCACACCGGGCACTGCGCGAAGCGCATCCAGGTCTTCCTGATCCATCAGCAGGGTCGAGGTGACCTCAAGATCCCACATATAAAAACGGTTGAGATAGTCCGATGCGCCTCTTCGCAGGGCCACAGCAGGATAGGCGATGCCCAGATATGCCGATACGGCAACCAAGGCAATCACCACGATTGAAATGTACGAGATAATCTGTCTGCGAATATTGCGTTTTGCGTCTGTAAGCTGTGTTTTTTTCATAACGTCTCCAGGGGGAAGCGGTTTTTCTTCCGCTTACGCTGATATCATCCGGGCAAGATCGATCCCGGCCTCTTTTCTGGCTTCGTCCCTGACCGAATTAACCCCGAAGAAGAACTGACGCATCATCGCGACCAGCAGATACCGCCCCTTCGGGGACAGGGTAATCGCATCTTCATCGTCCTGTGCGAAGGCCCCGGCTGTCTTCAGGAACAGATATTCCGCCGGCAGCCCTGCCGCTACCGAACAGCCGAAATCCGCTTTCCATTTCCGCTTGTCCAGACGCAGGCCGAACAGCTGCATCATAAAGCGGTAGCGCATATGATCACGCCGATTGAATTTTACAAAACCCGAGACGCTTGTTTTCCCGCTGCGAATCTGCCCGGCATAGTGCTCGAGACTGAAGGTGTTGACCAGATATTTCCGGTCCAGAAAGGACATGCCGCCGGAACCCACCGCCGCATATTCTTCATAATCGACAACATATTCATCGATCAGCGTATTCTCTGTCCGGCTGAAGGTCCAGGCCGAGCCGAAACGGAAGGGCGCTTCTGGTCCTTCGGTCAGCGAGCTGCAGATGATGTCATACAGGGCCTTTTCGCGCGTATAATCCACGGTACCGAGCGCCTTTACGAGACTGTGCTCGACCGCCGGTGAAACCATCAGCGGGTAGAAGGTCACCTGGTTGCAGCCGCAGTTTATGATCTGCTCAATATCACGGCGCAGCATCTCTTCCGTCTGTGTGGGGTAATTGAAGATCATATCCGCGTTCAGGGTCTGGAAGAGTCCGATTTCGCTGCAGGCACGGATGCGCTCGGCAATCTCTTTGCCCGAACCGTACTTCTCATAGCGGCACATTCTGCGGAGAAGCCCGTCGTCAAAGCTCTGAACGCCCACGCTCATCCGGTCCACCAGACCCTTCAGCGGTTCCAGCGCCTCGGGCGTCAGCTGATTGGGGTTTGTCTCGGCGGATACGTCGCGGATGGAGAACAGACTCTTCGCCAGACGGATCGTATCGGCAAGCTCATCCGGCAGAATGGTAGGGGTACCGCCGCCGATATACATGCTCTCAAAGTCATAGCCCTGATCGGCGAGCATACGAATTTCATCGCGGAGCGCGCAGAAATATTCCCGCGCCTTCTTCTCTTCAAACGGAAAGCGGTTGAAGCTGCAGTAGGGGCAGAGACTGACACAGAAGGGCACATGCGCGTACAGCATGTAATGCCTGCTGCTGTCCGGCGGCGGGAGGCGGCTTTCGCACCAGGGCTTCATGTTCAGATAATGGCCGTTCATCGTCTGTACCGCCAGGGAAAGGAGACGTTCCGCTATCATGGCTCCGCCTCCAGCATGCGGACAAGATCACGCATGGCCGCAGTGTAAGGGCCGGCGGGCAGACAGTCGAGAAGTTCGCCCGCCCGGGCACCCAGCCTTTTCAGATAATCTGCGGTATAGGCAATGCCCCCCGCCTCGGCGACCAGACGACGCGCTTCGAGGCGCTCCTCTTCGCTCAGATGTTTCTTTGCCGCAAGGGCGCGCAGCCGGTTTCCGGGACCCTCCTGTGAAAAGACATGGATGGCGGGCAGGGTATAGACGCCTTCCGCAAAATCCTCATTCACCGGCTTCCCGAGCCGGGACTCTTCCGCTGTCCAGTCGAGCAGGTCATCCCGAAGCTGAAACATGATGCCGAGAAGCTCGCCGAACTCTTCCAGCGTTCTTTTTTCAAACGCGGTCTTTCCCGTGATCCGGCAGCCTATCCGGCAGGCTGCCAGGAAGGCATAGGCGGTTTTCCCGCGGATGGCGGCCAGATATGCTTCTTCCCGGACATCTGCGCAGTGCAGGTTCTCATGCTGAATCATCTCGCCGTCACAGGCCGCCTGTACGGCGTCCATGAGTTCTCTGGCCGAGGAGACCCAGCCCTGGTCCATGAGCCAGGCGAAAGCCGTCACCAGCAGATAATCACCGCTGCACAAGGCAGTCGGCTTTCCGTACTGCTTCTGAACGGTAGGCTTGTCCCGGCGCAGGGGAGAATCGTCGATCATGTCGTCGAGAATCAGGGAAGAGGCATGGATCATTTCAAGGGCGGCGGCAGTGGCGAACAGTTCGTCCCGGTGTCCGGACGCGGCGTCCCCCGCCGCGAGCAGCATGAGCGTTGTACGGAGCATCTTGCCCGGGTTTTCCACAACCTCTTTCAGCAATTTTTTCATGCCCGCATGCGCCGGCACGCTTTCCACCATGCACAGGGTGAGTTCTCTGATTTCTGCGAGTGCGGGAGCCAGCTGCACGGTGAGTTCCTGTATCATCTGTTTTGTCCCCTTTCCCGGCCTGCGAGCACATAGGCGCAGGCGCCGAACAGAAATGCCTTTTTTTCGCAGCAGACGAAGCCTGCCTGCCGGCACAGGTCCTGCAACTGCCCCGTGCTGATAAATTCCTTTGTGCTCTGTGTCAGCCAGCGATATTCCTTCTGCTTCAGAAATCCGCCGCCGAGAACGGGCATGATGCCCGTAAAGTACAGATCATAAAAAGGCCGCACCAAAGAACTCTGCGGGACGAAGGAATCGATTACCAGCAGATATCCTCCCTCACGCAGAACCCGGGCCGCTTCCCGCAGCGCCAGGAAATAGTCGGCGGTATTGCGCAGTGCAAACGAAATGCTGACGCCGTCGAAACTCTCCGCCGGGAAGGGAAGCGCGAGAGCGTTCCCCTGCTTCAGGCACAAATTCCGGATCTCCCGGCAGTTCGTTTCCGCCTCCTTCAGCATGTTGGGTGAGAAATCCAGACCCGTCAGCTGTGCGTCCGGACACAGGCCGGAAAAAATCCGCAGCATGTCGCCGGTTCCGCAGCCGATGTCCAGCAGGCTGATCTCCCCCGGAAGCTTCCTGCACAGACTGCGCGCGGCGGTCTCTTTCCAGCGCAGATGAGCGCCCATACTGATCCGCCGGTTGGCACTGTCGTAGCCGTCCGCAATACGCTGAAAAACATCGAAGACGTATTCTTCTTTCTCGACTCTCTTCATCGGCCTGCCCATGAACCCGTCAAAACGGCTAGGGAATAAGCAAAACCTGTCAGAATGACCAGATTGGTAACTCCCGCCATCACCATACCCCGCTTCTCCTCGCCGAGCGGAAGCTGAAACTGCCGGACAAAATGACTCAGAAAGACAAGTGATTCCAGGGCATACACAAGCGCGGCCGTACACTGCCCCTCTGCAAGGAAAATGCCGAGCGGGCAGAGAAGCCACAGTACCAGCATGATCCGGTACAGCCGGCCTGTTTTCTCCCGGCCAAGCAGGCAGGCCAGGGTCCGCCGTCCGGCCGGAATGTCCCGCTCGATATCGCAGCCGTTATTCGAGAACATGATCATCCCGATGCCAATAATGACGGGAAGCGCTTCCGGAAGTACCGAAAGGCGCAGCAGACCGGTCTGCATATATACCCCTGCCAGCGGAATCAGCCCCCCCATGACGAAACCCGAGACAAGCTCGCCCACCGGCAGATACGAAAGCGGTGTTTTTCCACCGGAGTAAACAAGGATAACCAGTGCGCCGATCAGTCCGATCACCAGCGGAATCCAGCCGCAGCGCGCAATGACATACAGGCCAACCGCGAACGCGGCAAGCAGAAAACCGATTCCGAGGTTTCGTGCCGTCTGTGGGTTCAGCCCATATACAATCACCGCGTCTGTCGGGTCCGGTGAGTTGTCGGCAGTGTCGGTTCCCTTCACAAAGTCCGCGTAGTCATTCAGCGCATTTACCGACGACTGCATCAGCACGGCAATGACAAACAGACAGAGAGCCAGATCCGGACGGAGAAAGCCCTGCCGCCGGAAACTTGCCGCAAGGGCAAACACACAGGGCATGACAGAAGCGGACCAGGTGTGCGGCGCCGCAAGATTGACGGCGTCACGCCATCTCAGACGATGTTCGGTATGCGCAGACTGCATAATCATCCACCATGCTTTCCGGAGTATGAAAAATAGCAATAAATATGATCGGGATCATATGGATTATAGCGCAGTGACCTGCCGCTGTCAATTCGATACCGGAATACAAAAGACCCTGATGTTCTTGACAGCAAGCGAGAGTACGACTATACTGTCTCTGATATTCTGTGTGAAAATAGGAGGTATCCGTATGAAAATAAAAAGGATACTGGTATGCGTTCTCCTTGTTTTGCTGGTGACGCTGTGCGCTGTGCCCTGTGCGTTTGCGGAAGTGATCTTCTCCGGCGATGGTGAAAGCATAAACGGTGAATATGATTCTACCGTGTTCATCGTGGGTGAAAGCCCGGTCAACAGCGCGGATGTGAAGGGAATTCTTTTCGCGGCCGGCAATTCCGTCAGTTCCAGCGGTTCCGGCGAATATGCTTTCATGGCGGGCAATATGGTTTCCCTTTCCGGCTCTGTCGGGAACGATGCTTTTATCGCTGGAAACAGTGTAAGCTTCACCGGCAGCTGCGCACGAGACCTTGCCGCGGCCGGCAATTCAGTGGACATCCGCGGTACCGTCGGGCGTGATCTGGCGGCCGGCGGAAGAAGCGTCGTGATCGACGGACATGTGGGCGGAGATGTCGTGCTTGCCGCCGAGGAGATCACGATAACGAGCGATGCCGTGATCGAGGGAACAGTCCGCTACAACAGCAGTGCAAAAATTGATGCACCGGCAGATGTTCTCGAGCATGCAATCGTGTATGAGGATCAGCATCAGACGGAAAATGCGGACGGGGCTTTGGATATGCCTGAAGCGAAAAAGCCGTCTCCGCTGTCAAAAGTCAAGAATAAGGCCTTCAGTGTTATCGGACTGCTGCTGATTGCTTATTTCCTGCTCTGGCTTACCCCGATGTGGGAAAAGCTGGACCGGGACTATACGGGCAAACCTTTCGGAACCTTTGCCGGCGCGTTTGGAATCGGCTTTGCCGTGCTTGCCGCCCTGCCGCTTGCCTGTATTATTCTGATGATTACGGGCTTCGGCCTGCGCCCGGCCTTTGTGCTGCTGCTGGTCTACATTACGATCCTGATCGCCGCACCGGTTTTCCTCGGCTTTTTCCTTGGTACGCTGCTCTGGAGAAAAGCGTTCAAACAGGCGCGTAATTATTGGGCTGAACTGGCCGTCGGTCTTGTGGTCTGGGCTGTCCTGACGGCCATCCCCGGTCTTTCGTTTGTCGTCGGACTGGTCTCCGGCGCACTCGGCCTCGGCGTACTTACCCGCCTGCTCGGCAAGAAGAAAAATGCCGTACCGCCCGAAGCGCCGACGCTGCCGGTATCTGAGACGAATCCCGGCTATGCTGCGGGAAACGGGAATGAGCCTTTTGCTCCGGCCTTACAGCCGGGCAGCCCGGAAACGGCAGAGGAAGAATAAGAAAAGACAGGCAGAAGAATATACAGAAACCGAAAATGCGATATCGCCGGCGTGTTGGTCACACCCGGCGATATCGTTATTCATATCCTTTTCGTCTTTTGGCGGCATCGATCAGGTCTTTGGCTTCATCGAAAGCCTGCGGAAGAAAAAGCGATACCGATGCCTTCCCTTCATTTTCGCCGGCTTTTATCTGCTCCCAGTTGAAAAGAACCTCATCCGATCCGCTGACGGTCACCTTGCCAAAGACATGCGGGTGCCGTCGGATCATTTTTTCTGAGATCCCCTTCACCACATCCTCCAGGGTAAAGATCCCCTCTTCCTCAGCAATCTGAGCATGCATCATCACCTGCAGCAGAAGATCACCCAGTTCTTCCTTCAGGTTCTCCGGGTTCCCTGTCGCTTCCAGCATATTGATCCCGCAGATCACCTCCGCTGCTTCTTCCAGGCATTCCGCCTTTAAGGAGCTGTGCGTCTGCTCACGGTCCCATGGGCAGCCATCCTCGGCGCGAAGCCGTGCAACAATATTCTTGAGGTCATCAAATGATTTCATAACGGGCAGTTTTCATCCTTCCGCTGAAACACAGCAATATTTCCGACTGCAGCCATTCTAACATGACAGAGTATGTTTCAGCAAGTGCCGAAAGCAGGGAAGACCTGTCGGCGCGGTCGGGGGCAAGTGACGGGAAACGGCGCTGCCGCAGTTGAAAAAAGTGTGGACCTTTTCCGGGAATACGGGTATAATAATATAATTCTGGCAGATGAAAGAGCAAGGAGAAGCCGTCATGCCGCATATCAATCTTTTATCCCCCCATGTTGCGGATTTGATAGCCGCCGGCGAAGTTGTCGAACGCCCGGCTTCGGTCATCAAGGAACTGATGGAAAATGCCTTTGACGCCGGGGCCGATCAGGTCACGGTCGAAATCAGCGACGGCGGGGCCACCATGATCCGCGTCACCGACAACGGCTGCGGCATGGCGCCGGAAGATGCGGGCATTGCGTTTCTGCGCCATGCGACATCCAAGCTTTCGGACGAGCGTGGTCTTGAAGCCATTCAGACGATGGGTTTCCGCGGGGAGGCGCTGGCCGCCATTTCGGCGGTGTCGCGCATCGAGCTGCTGACACGACGGCCCGAAGATGCAGAGGGAACCCGGATGACGCTGGAAGCGGGGGATATCCAGGACATGGAGGCTGCCGGCTGTCCTGCCGGAACCAGCATCTGTGTCCGCGACCTGTTTTACAACACGCCGGCGCGGCTGAAATTTCTGAAAAGCGATCGAAGCGAAGCCTCCGCCTGCGTACAGGCGGCTCTCCGCTGTGCTCTCGGACGGCCTGAGATTTCCGTCCGCTTTCTGAAGGATTCGTCCGAAGTATTCTTTACCCCCGGAGACGGCAGGGCGGATGCCTGTGCCTATGCCCTTCTGGGCCGCGAACTGACGGCGGACTTTCTGCCGGTCTGCAGTACGGACAACGAACTCCGGCTGACAGGCTTTGTTTCCTCTCCCGCCGCGGGACGCGGAAACCGCAGCGCCCAGTTTTTCTACTGCAACGGCCGCTATATTCGTTCTGCACAGCTGCAGAGCGCGCTGGAGCTGGCCTACAGAAACACCCTGCTGACCGGACGTTATCCCGCCTGTGTCCTTTACCTGGAGGTACGGCCGGGATCGGTGGATGTGAACGTGCACCCGGCCAAGACAGAGGTGAAATTTTCGGAGGAAAAACGGATCTTCAGTCTGATTTTCCAGGCCGTTCGGGACAGTCTTGAGCAGGAGGACCGTATGGCGTCGGGCGTACAGGACGGGGCTGTACAAGCTGCCGCTCCGGAACGGGAGCCTGCACCGGCCGCCGTCGAAATGCCGTCCTCCGGCCGGGAGGAAGGACCGCGGACATTGCCGTCTCTCTCCACGGGAAGCGGCCGAGCGGAGGAAACATATCTCAACTCCGGGCAGGAAGCTTCGCTCCAGCAATCATTCTTCAGTCCCGCCGTATCCTATTCCGTGCAGAGAACCCCGCAGGAGGAGGGTAAAGACAGCGGTGAAGGCCTTCGTGAGGAGCAGGCTGTCGAAAAAGCTGTTCAAAATGTTGATAACCCGGTGGAGCCGGACCACAATATGTTGTATGAGCAGCCTGCTTCCGGGTATCATGACGACCCTGCCGCTGCGGACTACCGAATCCTGGGAGAAGCCTTCAAAACCTATATCGCGGTCGAGACGGACGATCACATCGTTCTGATCGACAAGCACGCTGCGCATGAGCGCATGAATTTCGACCGTCTGAAGGCACAGAATCAGCCTTCTCCCGCGCAGCAGCTGCTGACGCCCCGGACCGTCCGCCTCGACGGCAGAGATATGGCGCTGCTGGAAGAGTACGGAGAACTGTTCACGGAATTCGGGTTCGAACTCGAACCTTTCGGAGAGAATGCCTGCATCCTGCGCGCTGTTCCGGCGGATCTGCTGCCGGACGACGCTGTGCCCGCCCTGGAAGAGATTCTGCAGCGTCTGGGTGAAGGTGCAGCGCCCGATCCGGCTGCTGCCCGGGATGAGGTGCTGCATACCGTGGCCTGCAAGGCGGCTATCAAGGCGGGCTGGAATACGGGGAAAGAGGAACTGGAGGTCATCGTCCGCGCCGTGCTGAGCGGCCGCGTGAAATACTGCCCGCACGGGCGTCCGGTTTCGGCTGTCATCAGCCGAAGGGATCTCGAGAAGCTCTTCCTGCGGATCGTCTGAGTTTAGATGCGGACCGATACGATGGAAGAGAGACGGAATGAATATGGGAGCCTCATAAAGCCCGGAAACGGGGGTGAGGACTACCCGCCCGCACTGCTGGTAATAGCCGGTCCGACCGCGGCGGGCAAAACGGCGCTGGGCATCGCCCTGGCGAAACGGCTGGACGGCGAGATCGTCTCGGCCGATTCCATGCAGATTTACCGCGGCATGGATATCGGCACTGCCAAGGCGACGGTGCAGGAGCAGAGAGAAGTTCCGCACCACATGCTGGATCTGCTCCGACCCGGTGAAAACTATTCCGTTTCACGCTATGCCGACGAGGCGGAAAAGGCCTGCGGCGAGATCTTCCGGCGCGGCAGGCAGCCTGTCGTGGTCGGGGGGACCGGGCTTTACATCGACGCCCTGATTGCCGGACGGCAGTTTGCGGGCACGGAAGAGAAGAGAGACGATTCCTCCCTTCGGGAAGCGCTCTCGGCGGACTACGAACACCTGGGCGGTGAAGAAATGCTTCGACGCCTGCGGGAGGTGGACCCGGAGAAAGCCGGGAAGCTTGCCCCGACGGACCGACGGCGCATTATACGGGCGCTGGAAATCTACCGGCTTACGGGAAAGACCATGAGCGCGCACGACAGGGAAAGCCGCCTGCAGCCGCCCGCCTTTCGGGCCCTGTATACGGTTGTCAGCTTTGAAGACCGCGAAAAACTTTACCGACGGATCGAAGACAGGGTGGACCGGATGTGCCGTGAGGGACTCTTCGAGGAGACACAGCGGCTGCTGGACATGGGAATCCCGGAGACAAGCACCTGCATGCAGGCCATCGGCTACCGACAGGCGGCTCAGGCCCTGCGGGGAGAAATCTCGCGGGAAGAAGCAGTCGGCCTTATCAAACAGGCGACCCGGCGCTATGCCAAACGACAGCTGACCTGGTTCCGGAGGCATGATGAAGCTTTATGGCTTTTCGCGGACCGCATGTCTTCGGAAGAAATGACTGCCGCGGTTCTGGAGCGGTTCGGAGATATGAGAGGGGCATGCTTCGCGGGGGAGCATGCATGCGGAGCCCGCAATTCGAAAGAAGGTATGAAACATGACAACGGCTGAAATCGAACGGAATGTGAAGACCGTTCGGGAAAAAATCAATCAGGCTGCCTGCGAAGCCGGCCGGGATCCCGGGGATATTCTGCTCTGCGCGGCGACGAAGATGAACGATGCCGACAATGTCCGCGCCGCGGTTCGGGCGGGCGTGGATATCTGCGGCGAAAACCGGGTTCAGGAGATGCTCGGAAAAAACGCCGACGGCGCCTATGCCGGCGCAGAGCTGCATTTTATCGGACATCTGCAGAAAAATAAGGTTCGGCAGGTGGTGGGCCTGTGCAGACTGATCCATTCGGCAGACAGCCTTGCGCTTCTGCGCGAAATCTCCGCAACGGCGGAAAAGCGCGGCCTGACACAGGATGTGCTGCTCGAAATCAACATCGGGAACGAGGCTTCAAAATCCGGTTTTTTGCCGGAAGAGCTGGAAAACACACTGGAAACAGCGGCGCATCTCCCGGCAGTCCGGGTACGCGGGCTGATGGCAATCCCGCCGATTTGTGCCGATCCGGCGGACTGCAGGCCATTTTTTCTTCAAATGCAAAAGCTTTTTGTTGACAACAGGCAAAAAAAATACGATAATGTACGCATGGAAATTTTGTCCATGGGCATGTCCGCCGATTTCGAGGAAGCGGTTCGCTGCGGCGCAAATCTGGTTCGGGTAGGCTCAGGGATTTTCGGCCCGCGGAATTATTCATAAACATGATCGGAGGATCTCCCCATGGGCTTTATGGATGAGTTAAGAAAACTGACGCAGCCCTACGAGGACGAGGACGATTTTTACGAAGGCGCCGACCCTTCTGCTCAGCCGGCTGTCCCGACGGAAGCGCAGATGGAGTTTGAGAGTGCCTTTGGCGGGCACGAGATACCGGAACCCGCAGAAGAAGAATCCGAAACCCCGACATCTGCACCTGCGGCACAGGAAGGCGGAAAAGGTATCTTTTCCGGCCTGGGCAGGAAAAAACCCGGCCGTCAGAAATTTGCCTCACGCGAACGCACGGTTGAGTTCGGCGGAACAGAACAGCAGGTCATTCTCTTCAATCCGAAGAACTTCGACGAGGCCGGCGATCTCGTACAGCATCTTTTACAGAACCGCAGTGTCGTCATGACCCTTGAAGGGGTTCCGACGGAGCTTGCCCGCCGGCTGCTCGATTTCCTTTCGGGTATTGCCTATGCGCTTCAGGGAAAGATTACGCCGATCTCCGCAAAGACGTATTTTGTCACCCCCCAGAATGTCGATGTGCTCGGCGCAGAGGATCTCTCCGCCGCCGGCCAGACAGCACCGCCGGCCTGATGAGGCAGCCAACCGAATACTGAATACTATCAATTATCTGGAGTTCTGTTTTCATCCCTCCGCGCGGGCGGAAAACAGAAACAACAACACAACGAAAGGTGGATAACAGCATGATTACCGCTCAGGACATCCGCGAGAAGACTTTTGAGAAGTCCAGAATGAATGGCTACGACATGGCCTCCGTCGACGATTTTCTGGAGGAACTTGCCGAGGATATCGCAAGCTCCCAGAAGGAAAACGCCGTACTGAAGAGCAAGATGAAGGTGCTTGTCGACAAGATCGAAGAGTACCGCGCCAACGAGGAAGCGCTGAATCTGGCGATTCTTTCCGCGCAGAAGCTTGCCGTTCAGATTGAAAGCGAAGCCCGCCAGCGTGCTGCCGAAATGATTGAGGATGCCGAGCGCCAGGTGAAGGCGCGTGTCGGCTCGATTGAAGAGCTGACCGTCACGGAAGAGACCCGTCTTGCCAATGCCCAGAGTGCCACCAGGGCCTTTCTTGAGAAAGCCCGCAAGGCCTGCACCGACCAGCTGAAGAATCTTGACGCTGTCAGCGAGGAGCTGGGTCTTCCCGCGGAAGAAACCGTCGAGGAGGAACAGGTCGGAATAGACGAAGTGGATATTGACGAAGCGGTCCGCTCCATCGAGCAGGAAGTTTCCCGCGCGGCCAAGCCCGAGCCGGCCCTCGATCTGGATCTGTCCGATTTCGATCTCAGTCCGGCCCCCAAAAAGAAAAATCTCAGCAGCACACAGTCTTTTAACCTCTGAGCCGTACACAGGTCAGATCGCAGGACGATGCCGCGGGGTGGCGCAAAATGCGCATGCCCCGCTTTCGCCTGTTTTCTGAACCCCCATCCTATCAACCTTATCACACTCAACCAGCAGGAGAATGTTTATGTCCAAAGACTATAATGCCACCCTGAATCTGCCGAAAACCGATTTTCCCATGCGCGCAGGACTGCCGAAACGCGAGCCCGAGATGCTCAAACGCTGGGAAGAAATGGATCTCTATAACCTGCAGCTGAAAAAGAACGAGGGCAAGCCTCTCTTCTCGCTGCATGACGGCCCTCCGTTTTCCAACGGCAACATCCATATGGGCCACGCCCTGAACAAGGCCCTGAAGGACTTCATCAACCGCTGCTACATGATGCGCGGCCGCTGGGTCCCCTATATTCCCGGCTGGGACAACCACGGCATGCCGATTGAAAGCGCCATTATCAAGGAGCAGAAGCTGAACCACAAAGAGATGTCCACCGCGGATTTCCGCAGTGCCTGCCATGACTATGCCGAGAAGTACGTCTATAAACAGATGGAAGGCTTCAAGCGCCTCGGCGTCGTCGGTGACTGGGAACACCCCTACTTCACCATGAACCCCGGCTTTGAGGCGGACGAAGTCCGCGTCTTCGGGAAAATGTACCGCAACGGCCATATCTACAAGGGTCTGAAGCCGGTCTACTGGTGCTATCATGACGAGACCGCCCTGGCCGAGGCCGAGATTGAATACCACGAAGACCCGGTTGACTCGGTCTATGTGAAGTTCCCGATGCACGACGACAAGGGAAAGCTTTCGCATCTTGACCAGAAAAAGCTTTATTTCCTCATCTGGACCACGACGACCTGGACCCTTCCCGGAAACATCGGCATTGCCCTGCATCCCGACGTCAGCTATGCCGTCGTGAAG
>JAEEGL011722754.1_pt1 | contig 13378 bp, 4 predicted proteins | sample 9134231 | NCBI WGS metagenome assembly JAEEGL01 (sample SAMN16246548, study PRJNA631951) | gut metagenome | biome: gut microbiome; feature: rumen; material: fiber-attached | host: Bos | place: Iran: Karaj | collected 2018-10 | reverse complement strand
TTTGATTGTGTTTAATCTTGTCTGTAAAACTGGTGATTAACTCTTGCTAGTTTTATCAGTTCTCTTCTTTCTAACAAGTTGATTTATTGTTGGCATAATTACTCCTTTCTATACACACATCCAGGTGTATCATTTTTGTAATTTTATTAAGGCTTCCAAATTGGAAACCTTAAAATAAAAGCAAACATTGATAATATACCATTATAGGTTATGATTGTCAATTGATTTTTATACATTTTTTAATATTTTACTAGTAAATTTCTAAAGTTGCTATAACAAGATTGTGATCAGTATATTCATCAAATGTTATTAATACTTTACTAGAGTTAGGTACAACATTTATATGATTTACCTTATTACTTCCATATGGCCTTACAAATATTGAATCCATATAGTCATCCTTGGTTTTTGATGTTGGTTTTCTAGTGTTCATACTTTTACCAGAATCATCATGAGCTGCAATTACAAATCCAAATGGTTTTAAGTAATTATTATATCTATCGGATTTGCTTCTATTAAAGTCACCTGTCATTATAACAGGATTAGAATCACTTTTAACTACTTCAGCAAGTTTTTTGTATCCTTCATCATTGCATACACCATTTGTTCCTAGACCTAAATGAGTGTTATAAACTGATATATCTACTCCATTAATAGTATATACTACTTTGTCATAGTATCTATATTCATCGCATGTAGTTAATTTTAGAGAAGAAAAGTATTTGTATGGTATTCTAGATATTATACCATGTGCAGCGACATTTATTGTACCAATTTTATAATCCCATGGAAGACCTGAAGCGACATACCTATCTAAATTTTTCTTGTCAATATTCTTGTCACTATTTATTATTTCATTCATTCTTTCAAGTATTCTATTACTTGAACTTTCTTGAAAGCCAATAATAGATACATCTTTTAAATTTGAATCCTTTTTTATATAGTCTGCTATTTTAGTTGGATTTACTCCTCCTATACATTCACCTTTGTCATTTCGTGCGTAGCACCATTCATATTGTTTACATTTATTGCTTTTATAATAGCCTCCACAATCAAAGCCGCCAACATTAAATGTTGCTACTTTTATTTTTTCCTTTTTTATAGCTTCCTTAACAGTTATTGTTGTTGTTGCTTTCTTACTTCCATCTTGTGATGTTGCTTCGATTGTTGCTGATCCAACTGCTATTCCTTTAACAGAGCAACTTGCCCCTTTTGCTGATGCAGTTGCCGCTTTTTGATTACTGCTTGTACATGTTATTGCTTTATTGCTTGCATTTGTTGGTATTATGTTAACTTTTAAATCTTTAGTTTCATTTGTATTAATATTATAACTATCTTTTTCAAATTTTATTTGTGTAACTTTAATTGGGCCAACCTTTACTTTTGTTGTTGCTTTTTTTGCTCCATCAGAAGAGGTTGCTTCGATTGTTGCTTCTCCTGGTGCTATTCCAGTTACTGTACAAGTATTACCTTTAGATGTTGCTGTTGCTACTTTAGTATTTAAACTTTTACATGTTACTCCCTTATTTGTAGCATTACTTGGTGTTATTCCTACTACTATATTTATAGTACCTTTGTATGCTACACTATAACTTGTTTTTTCAAAACTAATACTTTTTACTGCTACTTTTGTAACTTTTTTACTTACTGTTACTTTTGTTGTTGCTTTTTTATTTCCATCTTCAGTAGTTGCTGTTATTATTGTTCCACCACTTGCTATACCTTTTAATACACAACTTCCATCCTTAGATGTTACTGTTGCCGCCTTTTGGTTACTACTTGTACATGTTATTTTTTTATTTGTAGCATTACTTGGTGTGATTTTTGGAGTTATTGTTTTACTACCACTAACATACATTGAATATGTTGTACTTTCAAATTTTACGTCAGTAACTACAATTGGTCTTTTATTAACTGCTACTTTGATACTTGCTGTTTTATTTCCATCTTTGGTAGTAACAGTAATTATAGTGTTCCCTATCGCAATTCCTTTTACTGCACATGAATTATTATTTTTTGTTACTGTTGCTACTTTTTCATCATTACTCTTACATGTTATTTCTTTATTTGTGGCATTACTTGGTGTTATTGTTACACCTATATTTTTTGTATCTCCAACATACAAAGCTTCACTTGTTTTATCAAATTTTATACCTGTTACTTTTATTACGGCTGGAGTTTTTTCTTTTACTGTTACTTTGATAGAACTTGTTTTATTTCCATCTTTGGTTGTTGCTATGATTGTTGCTATTCCTTTAGATAATCCTTTTACTATGCATGTATTATCATTTGTTGTGGCTGTTGCTATATTTGAATTATCGCTCTTACACGTTATTTCTTTATTTGTAGCATTACTTGGTGTTACTGTTGTTGTTATATTACTCGTATCTCCAATATACATTGTTTCACTTGCTTTATCAAATTTTACACCTGTTACTTTTATTATTTTTTTATTTACATTTACTTTTACAGACGTTGATTTTGATCCATCTTTACTCACCACTTTTATTGTTGCTGAACCTGGTTTTAACCCTTTTACTAAACATCCTTTTACTACTTGTGCTACACTACCATTATTGCTTGTACAGGTATAATTTTTATTTGTTGCATCACTAGGTAATACTGATACTTTTATTTCTTTTTCTTTTCCTTCTTCTATTGTATATTCCTTTTGATTAGTTGTTACACCAGTTACCGGTACTACTACATTAATTGTTGCTGTAGCTTTTTTATTTCCATCTTTGGAATATGCTTCTACTGTTGTAGTACCTTTTGCTATTCCTTTTATTATACAAATATTTTTATTTGTGCTTACTGTTGCTATCTTCTCATCTAAACTCTTACAAGTTATTTTTTGATTTGTAGCATTACTTGGATTAAATATTACTTCTAAATTCTTTGTGCTTCCTCTATTTATATTAACCACGTTTGTGTTAAATTTTATACTTGCTACTGATATTGTAGTTACTTTGTCAGCTACTATTACTTTTGTTGAACTTTTATATCCACCATCTTTTGTTGTCGCTTTAATTGTTGCTGATCCCTTTACTAAACCTTTTACATCACAGCCATTATTTTTAGTTGTTACTGATACTATTTTATCATCACTGCTTGTACATGTTATTCCCTTATTTGTTGCATTACTTGGTAATATTACTGTTCCTAATGTTATAGCATCACCAGTATATATCTTATATTCTTTTTTATCAAAACTAATACTTGTTACTGATATTGTAGTTATTTTTTTAACAACTGTTAATTCTACTGTTGCTTTATAGCTACCATCTTTTGTTGATGCCGTTATCTTTGTTGGACCTGGCGCTAATCCTTTTGCTATACAAGCATTATTATTTGCTGTTACTGTTGCAATTTTTTGATTACTGCTTGTACATGTTATTCCCTTATTTGTAGCATTACTTGGTGTGATTGTGGTTGTTAAATTAGCACTCTCTCCTACATATATTTTATGTTCTTTTTTATCAAATTTTATGCCGGTTACTACTACTGTTTTTTCACTTATTGTTACTTGGGCTATATCAGTCTTTGATTGATCTTTACTTTTAACTGTTATTGTTGCATTACCTTTAGCTAAACCTTTTACTACACATGCATTATTACTTACTGTTACTGTTGCTACTTTTTCATCATTGCTTGCACATGTTATAACTTTGTTTGTAGCATTACTTGGTGTGATTGTGGTTGTTAAATTAGTACTTTCTCCTACATATATTTTATGTTCTTTTTTATCAAATTTTATGCCGGTTACTACTACTTTTTGCTCTGGTTTCTTAGTTACTGTTACATTAGTTTCTGCTTTTTTATTCCCATCTTTGCTTACTGCTTCTATTACTACTTCTCCTGCTTTTAATCCTTTAATTTCACAGCCTTTTACTATTTTTGCTACATTGGGATCACTACTTGTACACACATATTCTTTATTGTTTGCATCAGTTGGTAATACACTTACCCCTAATGTTTTTGTCTCACTAACATATATTTCATAATTTTTTTTATCAAAACTTATGCTGGTTACATTAACTATTACTATCTTTTTATTTACTGTTACTTTTGTTGTTGCTACTTTTTGTCCATCTTTACTTACTACTTTAATTGTAGTTTCTCCTGCTTTAACACCCGTTACTACACACATATTTTCTTTAGTTGTTACTGTTGCTATTTTATTATCATCGCTTGTGCACGTTATTTCTTTATTTTCTGCCTTTGCTGGCTTAATTTCTACTACTAAATTCTTACTTTCTTTTTCTTCAATTTTATAACTATTTTGATTGAACAACAAACTTTCTACTTTTATAACTGATTTGGACTCAGGTTTACTAGTTTTTTTAGATGATTTTGGATTATAAACTTTTACTTTAATACTTGCTGTTTTATTCTCGTTTTCCTCACTTATTACTTTTATTTCAGTACTTCCTACTCCAACACCCTCTATTTTACCTTCATCCGTTACTATCGCTATTTCTTCATCGTTGCTTTCATATCTTACTTTTCTATTATTTGCATTAGTCGGTAAAACTGTTGTAACAATTTTTTTAGTTTTACCTAATGCTAAATTAAGTGAATTATTATTTATTCTTACTTTTTCTACTTTTACTTCTTTTGCCGCAACGTTTAATATATATTTAACTCTTGTATTTTGTCTTTTTAAAATAAGGTTTGTCTTGCCAGCTTTTTTGGCCACCAATATATTATCTTCTAGTGTTGCTATTTTTTCATTTTCTACATATATTTCATAGTCATCTAAGCATTCACTTGATACATTATATTTTAATTCTATTTTTTCATTCTCTTTGATATTTATTATTTCATCAGTGGTATTAGTTATTTGTGGTATTTTGCAAACTAATATTTCTACTTCTTCCTTTTTTACCTTATTCCCATTTTCTGTTTCTACTTCAATTATTACTGTGTCTTCTCCACTATCTGTTCCTATTATTTTTGTTTCTACTTCTTCGCCCATTTGTACATCATCGCTGAATTTAATATTTCCATTTTTGCTTTTAAATCTTACTTTAGGGCTAAAATTGCTCTTTTTATTTACTTTTACCTTAATAGGTTCTTTGTCACCTTCATAAACAACTTTTTTATCTACTGTTGTTTCTATACTTTCTACCTTATTAAAGATTCCTGTCGTCATTAGTATGTATCCCACTACTATTAAAACAATAGAAAATAACATTAATCCTAGCCCTCTACTCTTTTTAGGACTATTATTAATGTTCATATTACTTTCACTATTGGAATAAAAATTATTATTCATATTATCACCTACTATAAAAATAATAGCATTTTTCAAATAAAAAATCTAGTTTAACAACTAGATTTTTTATTATTTTTCTAAATTTTTTATACATGCTACAGCTGCTAATGCTCCATCATTAGTTGCCGTTATAATTTGAAAAGCATTTTTATATACAACATCACCTGCGGCATATATTCCTTTTACTTTTGTTTCGTAGTTTTTATCACAAATAATATAACCTTTATCATCTACAATATCTAAATCTTTTAAGAAATCAGTAGTTGGTTTATATTCAATAAAAACAAATACAGCACTTACTTCTAAATCACAAATTTCATTATTTTTAGATAATTTAACTTTCTTTAAAATTTCATTCTCTTTTATAAATTCTTTTATTTCAGAATTATAAAGTATTTCAATATTATCTTTTTTTGTGGCTTTATCTATTAATATATCATCCCCACGCATAACATCACATCTTACAAGAATGTATACTTTCTTGCAAATATCGGATAAATATAATGCTTCCTCAAGGGCACTGTTGCCTCCACCTACTACAGCGACATCTTTTCCTTTGTATAATGCACCATCACATAGTGCACAATAACTTATTACTTTACCTGTTAGTTTATCTATATCTTCAACCATAAGTTTCTTCGCTTCCCTACCTGTTGCAATTATTATTTTTTACAAGTCAATGTTTCTTTATCAGTTACTACTTCTTTATAATCTTTTTTATCTCTAACTTCTAGTACTTTACCAAATTTAAATGGTATCTCTAATCCTTTTACTTGCTCATATATCTTGTATGCAAGCTCTGGTCCTTGTATTTTTTCATATCCTGGATAGTTTTCAATAGTTGAACTAATATTAATTAGACCTCCAGGTGTATCATTTTTGTAATTTTATTAATACTTTTTCATTAATATCTATCATGTTATTGTCTTTTTAATTACTCTTTATTTTTATTTACATAAAAAAATTGGGACTATACCCAATTTTTTACTTTCTTTTATCTGTTATCTTGATATTTTTACCATCCGCTTCCACTAACAAATAACCTTTTAAGTTAGCACCTGCTCCTGTAATTACGGTTTTTTTATCCGCTAGTGCTGCTTCAAGAAGATATATAACAGTATCTAATTTTTTATATTCACTACCGGCTTTGCTCTTGGTATTACCCGGAACTACTACATATTTAGGGTTCATCACAGTAATAAAGTCACTTGGTACTTCATTTTGTCCATGATGTGGATGCTTGAATACTGTAATATTAGCAAAAACATTATGATCATATTTATTATAAATATCTTTAAATACATTAGGTCCACTATCTCCACTAAAATAAAATTTCTGATTGCCATATTTTAAAATCATATGTAGTGAATTATTATTAACTTTAGTTTCAAATACTAAAGGCCCTAAAATATCAAAAGTTAGATTACCTATTTTAACATCCATCTTAGGAGTTAATATATTTATAGGAACATTTTTTTCATTTAACTTATTAACCATTCTATTTATATTAGCTTTTTCAACACCATCACCGCATGTTTTATTAGCTTTGCATGTTCTTGGATCATCAGGATAATATGCAGCACCAACTGGAAAATTATTTGCTATGACGGTATGAGCGTTTATATGATTGTCATGCATGTGTGAGCCAATTATAGCATCTAATTTTGTAATACCTATTTCCTTCATAAACTCAACACATCTTTGTCCATGACTTTCCTTACCTCCATCAATAAATATTGTTGTTCCATTTCCTTGTATCAAGATTCCATCAATTCTTCCTAATGCTAGATAATATATTTTTAAGCCATTATTAATATTAACATTAGTGGTTTGACCAATGCAAGTAACCGTGGCTTGGGCTTTTTTATTTCCATCTTGACTAGTTGCTGTTATTGTAACACTTCCTGCTGCTACTCCCTCTACTACGCAACTTGCTCCTCTAGCTACTGCCGTTGCTATACTATTGTTACTGCTTGCACAACTTATTACTTGATTACTAGCATTGGTTGGATTAAATTTAACATTTATTATTTTGCTAGCACCAACATTCATTGAATAACTTGCATTTTCGAAGCTTATTCCTGCTAATGCTATTGGTTTTACTGTAATTTTTGTTGTAGCTTTTTTATTTCCATCTACAGAATATGCTTCAATTGTTGTTGTACCTGCTTTTACTCCTTTTATCGTACAATTATTACCACTGTAAGTTACTGTTGCTATACCTGTATTTAAGCTCTTACATGTGATTGTTTTATTTGCAGCATTACTTGGTTTTATTCCTATTGCTGCTACTACTGTTTGATTTAGTGTTATTGAATAACTTGATTTTTCAAATTTAATACTGGTTACACTCACCACTGGGGCTGGTTTATTATTTATAGTTACAGAAGCGGTTGCTGTCTTATTTCCATCTTTTGTCGTTGCTGTTATTGTTACAGTTCCTGCTTTTACTCCTTTTACTACACAGGCATTACTGCTTACTTTCGCCGTGGCTATTTTAGTATCGCTACTTTTACATGTTATTGTTTTGTTCGCAGCGTTACTTGGCGAGATTGTTGCTGTTAGACTTTTACTCTCTCCAACATACATTGATTCACTTGCTTTATCAAATTTTATTCCTGTTACACTTATCACTGGAACCGGTTTATTACTTACGCTTACAGAAGCGGTTGCTTTTTTATTACCGTCACTTGTTGTTACAGTTATTTTTGCTGTTCCTGCTTTTACTCCTTTTACTACACATGAATTTCCACTTACACTTACTGTTGCTATACTGTCATTACTACTTGTACACGTGATTGCTTTATTTGTTGCATTGCTTGGTGATATTGTTGCTGTTAGACTTTTACTTTCTCCAACATAAACACTTTCTTTTGTTTTATCAAATTTGATTCCTGTTACTTTTACTACTGGGGCTGGTTTATTACTTATAGTTACAGAAGAAGTCGCTATTTTATTTCCATCTTTTGTCGTTACTGTTATTGTTACAGTCCCAGCTGCTACTCCTTTTACTACACAAGCATTACTGCTTACACTTACTGTTGCTACACTATTATTACTGCTTGTACATGTTATTCCCTTATTTGCAGCATTACTTGGTGAAATTGTCGCTGTTAGGCTTTTACTCTCTCCAACATACATGGATTCACTTGTTTTATCAAATTTAACCCCAGTTACACTTACTACTGCTGCAGGCTTATTATTTATAGTCACAGAAGAAGTTGTTACTTTGTTTCCATCTTTTGTTGTTGCTGTTATTGTTGCCGTTCCAGCTTTTACTCCTTTTACTACACAGGAATTTCCACTTGCACTTGCTGTTGCTACACTATTATTACTACTTGTACACGTGATTGCTTTATTTGTCGCATTGCTTGGTGAGATTGTTGTGGTTAGATTTTTACTCTCTCCAACGTACATTGATTCACTTGTCTTATCGAATTTGATACCTGTTACACTTACTACTGGGATAGCCCTGTTGTTTATGGTTACAGAAGAAGTTGTTACTTTGTTTCCGTCTTTTGTCGTTGCTGTTATTGCTACAGTTCCTGATGCTACTCCTTTTACTACACAAGCGTTACTGCTAGCACTTACTGTCGCTATATTATTATTACTACTTGTGCATGTGATTGTTTTATTTGTCGCATTGCTTGGTGTTATTGTTGCCGTTAGACTTTTACTTTCTCCAACATACATTGATTCACTTGTCTTATCAAACTTGATTCCTGTTACACTTATAGTTGTCACCGGTTTATTACTTATGGTTACAGAAGCGGTTGCTTTCTTATTTCCGTCTTTTGTTGTTGCTGTTATTGTTGTAGTACCAGCGGCTACTCCTTTTACTACACAAGCATTTCCACTTACACTTACTGTTGCTACACTATTATTACTGCTTGTACATGTTATTGTTTTATTTGTCGCGTTGCTTGGAGTGATTTTTGTTGTTAGATTCTTACTTTCTCCAACATAAACACTTTCACTTGTTTTATCAAATTTTATACTTTCTACTTTTAGTGTTGATACAGGTGGTTCTGGTTTATACACTTTTACTTTTACTATATCAGTTTTACTATTTTCTTCTGTTGTTACTGTTATTGTTGCAACTCCAGTACTTATTCCTTTTACTTTTCCACTTGATGTTACAGTTGCAATATTTGTATCACTACTTTCATATGTTACTTTTTTATTTGTGGCATCACTTGGTTTTACTGTTACTGATAAATTCTTTGTTTTACCTATTGCTAAGTTAAAATTTTTTGTATTTATCTTTACGCCTGTTACATTTACTCTTAGCGGTTTAACATTTAAAGTATATTTTATAGTCTTATTACTTCCTTTTAATACTAATGTTGTTTTTCCAGACTTTTTTGCATTTAATAAATAATTATTATCTATATCTGCTAACTTATCATTTTCTACATATATCTGATATCCTTCTAAACACTTATCATCTACATTAAACTTTAGTTGAAGATTAGTTTCTTCTTTCATTGATAAAGTTTTATCTGTTGTGTTTAGTAGTTTTGGTTCTTCACAAATTAGAATTTTTATTTCTTCTTTTTTGTCTTTTTTCCCTTCATCACGACCAACTTCTACTATTAGGATATCTTCTCCACTTTCTTTAGCGATTATTTTTGTTTCTACTTCTTTACCTTCTTGTCTATCTTCGCTAACTATGAATTTACCATTCTTACTTCTAAATTTCACGACTGGATTAAATTCACTGTTAGTATCTACTTTAACCCTAACTATTTCATCTTTTCCTTGATAAACTATCTTATTATCAATTGTTGTCTCTACTTTACTTACTTTATCAAACATGCCACTTATCATCATGACATAACCAATTGCAATTAGAATTATTGATGCAAAGATTAAAAGTAAGTTCTTTTGTGAATTAGAATAAACCGGTTGATTATTATTACTATCATTGTAATAAAAATTATTATTCATATTATCACCTACTATAAGTTAATTATACAATACTTTTTGTTATAAAAAAAGCATATAATTTCTTATATACTTTATTATTTTTCTAATTCTTTAATGCAAGCTACTGCGGCAAGCGCTCCATCATTAGCGGCTGTAACAATTTGAAAAGCATTTTTATATACTACATCTCCCGCGGCATATATTCCTTTTACTTTTGTTTCATAGTTACGATCACAACTAATATATCCTTTATCATCTACAATATCTAAATCTTTTAAGAAATCAGTAGCTGGTTTATATCCAATAAAAACAAATACTGCACTTACTTCTAGGTCACATATTTCATTATTTTTAGATAATTTAACTTTCTTCAAAATTTCATTCTCTTTAATAAATTCTTTTATTTCAAAATTATAAAGTATTTCAATATTATCTTTTTTTGTGGCTTTATCTATTAATATATCATCCCCACGCATAACATCACGTCTTACAAGAATGTATACTTTCTTGCAAATATCGGATAAATATAATGCTTCCTCAAGGGCACTGTTGCCTCCACCTACTACAGCGACATCTTTTCCTTTATATAATGCTCCATCACAAAGTGCACAATAACTTATTCCTTTACCTGTTAGTTTATCTACATCGTCAACCATAAGTTTCTTTGCTTCCCTACCTGTCGCAATTATTATTTTTTTACAAGTCAATGTTTCTTTATCAGTTACTACTTCTTTATATTCATCTTTATCTTTTATTTCTAATACTTTTTCAAACTTAAATGGTATTTCTAACCCCTTTACTTGCTCATATATCTTGTATGCAAGCTCTGGTCCTTGTATTTTTTCATATCCTGGATAGTTTTCAATAGTTGAACTAATATTAATTAGACCTCCAGGTGTACTTTTTTCTATAATGCAGATATTTTTATTACTTCTTTTTAAGTAAATGGCTGCTGTCATTCCAGCGACACCACCACCTAAGATGATTACATCAAAATTTAACGTCATTTACTTCCACCTCATTATATAATCTATCAAATCTAGATCCTTTATTTAAGAAGATAAACATTAATAATCCAACTATAAATAGTATTCCAGACACTAAAACTGCAATTTTAATATTTCCTAGCATTAGACTATCTGTTCTTAACATTTCAATAAAGAATCTGCCAAGAGAATACCACATTAGATAAAATCCCGTTAATTGTCCTGTTTTACGATATCTATTTCTTCTTAAGATAAGTATTATAACGAAACCAATAATGTTCCAAAGTGATTCATATAAGAAGGTTGGTTGATAATATACTCCATCAATATTCATTCCTTCTATTATGAATTTTGGTAAATGCAATTTTTGTAAGAATGCTAATGTCGTCTCAGGGCCATGAGCTTCTCCGTTAAAGAAATTGCCCCATCTTCCAATAGCTTGACTTATTAACATGCTAACCGCTGCAATATCTAACATTTTTAAAGTTCGAACTTTATATTTCTTAGTATATAGGAAGATGAACAATAATCCTGCAAAAATTGCACCATGAATAGCAAGCCCACCATTCCAAACTTCTATTATTTCAAGTGGGTATTCTAAGTAGTAATCTAAGTTAAATAAAACATAATATAATCTTGCACCAATAATACTTATTATTACACACCAGAACAGCATATTGAAAAAGAAATCAACTGAAATATTTTGTCTTTTTACTTCTCTATATGCTAAATATCCTCCTACAAAAACTGCAAGTAAAATGAAGATTGAGTACCAGTATACTTGTACAAATCCCAAATCCAACGCAACTCTATCCATTTTTCCCTCCTAAAGTAGTGGCTTTAAGTATTCTCCTGTATATGAACCTTTTACTTTAGCTACTTCTTCTGGTGTACCTTCAGCAATTACAGTTCCACCATTTTCGCCACCATCTGGTCCTAAATCTATTATATGATCCGCTACTTTTATCATATCTAAATTGTGTTCAATTACTATTACACTATCTTTATTATCTACTATTTTTTGTAATATTGCAATAAGCTTCTTAACATCATATGAATGAAGTCCTGTTGTTGGTTCATCTAAGATGAACACTGATTTCCCTGTAGGTTTCTTTTGTAATTCTTTAGCAAGTTTAACTCTTGAGGCTTCACCACCAGATAATGATACTGCACTTTGTCCTAATTTAATATAGCCTAACCCTACATCATCTAGAACTTTTAACTTAGATTTTATCTTTGGAATACTATCAAAAAATTCTAGTGCTTCACTAACTCTCATTTCCAAAACATCATAAATATTCTTTCCTTTATATTTTATTTTTAATATTTCAGTATTATATCTAGTACCATGACATACTTCACAAGGTACATAAACATCTGGTAAAAAGTGCATTTCTATTTTCTTAACACCATCACCCCAACATGCTTCACATCTTCCGCCTTTAACATTAAAAGAAAATCTTCCTTTATCATAACCTAGCATTTTTGCTTCTTTGGTATTAGCAAATAATTCTCTTATATCATCAAATACACCTGTATAGGTTGCAGGATTACTTCTTGGTGTTCTTCCAATTGGGCTTTGGGAAATATTAACTACTTTATCAACATTTTCTAAACCAATTATTTTTTTATGTGCTCCTGGTTTTACTTTACTTTTATAAATGTTTGAGGCTAATGCTTTATAAAGTATCTCATCAATTAAGCTACTTTTACCACTTCCTGATACCCCTGTAACACAGGTAAATTTACCTAGTGGTATTTTGACATCAATATTTTTTAAGTTATTAGCACTAGCACCTTTTATTTCAAGATACTTCTTTGTCCCTTCTCTTCTTTTTTTAGGAACTTCTATTTGTTCTTTGCCACTCAAATATCTTCCTGTGATACTGTTATCACATTTTGCAACTTCTTCTGGTGTCCCGGCTGCTACTACTTTACCACCAGCATCACCGGCTAATGGTCCTATATCAACTAGATAATCTGCACTTCTCATAGTGTCTAAATCATGCTCTACAACAATTAAAGTGTTACCAAGATCACGCATCTTTAACATAGCTTTGATTAACTTATCATTATCTTTTTGGTGAAGGCCAATACTTGGTTCATCTAAAACATATAATACTCCTGTTAATTCACTACCTATTTGGGTTGCTAATCTTATTCTTTGTAATTCTCCACCTGATAA
>JAEEGL011437397.1_pt1 | contig 13378 bp, 10 predicted proteins | sample 9134231 | NCBI WGS metagenome assembly JAEEGL01 (sample SAMN16246548, study PRJNA631951) | gut metagenome | biome: gut microbiome; feature: rumen; material: fiber-attached | host: Bos | place: Iran: Karaj | collected 2018-10 | reverse complement strand
GTCGTTATTACCGGTATTGCCCCGATCAGATCAGCGATGCGGGCGGCAAGATCATTGGCCCCGCCTACGTGGCCGGAAAGGATCGGGATAACGTACCGTCCGCGGTCGTCAATAACGATCACGGCAGGGTCTGTCATTTTATTTTTCAGGTAAGGCGCGATATCCCGCACCGCGATCCCGCACGCACAGACAAATATAAGGGCATCGCTTCGTTTAAAAAGCTCACCCATATCGGCGCATACGCTCTCGTGTGAAGTAAACCCGTATTTTTGAGCGAACTTCGGAACGGAATGCACGTCCGAGCGGTCGAGCCCGAGCGACGCGCAAAGCCGGAGCGATAATTCCGCGCCTGAATCTGAAAAACAAAACAGACTGGCTCTCATTTTATTGCCTCCCGGTATCCTGTCGAATAAGACGGATCATAAAGATGCGAACGCGAAAAATCACTCGTGAGAAAGTCTCCGACAGTGATCAGCGCAGTCCTGTTAATACCGTTCGCCCTGGCGGTTTCTTCAAGCGTAGATAAAGTGCATCGGAATATCTTTTCATCCGGCCAGGATGCCTTATATACGATCGCAGCCGGTGTTTCAGGTGGATAACCTCCTGCTATCAGTTCAACGGAGACCTGACCAAGCAGTCCGGCGCTTAAAAACAGCACCATCGTTGCACGGTGAGATGCTAAAGAGCGGAGGCTTTCCTTCTCCGGAACGGCCGTTTTACCTGATGCTCTGGAGATTATCACCGTCTGCGAAACGTCAGGGAGAGTATATTCTGTCTTAAGCGCCGCTGCCGCTCCTGAAAACGAACTGACTCCCGGGGTGATATCAAATTCGATGCCCGACCTGTCCATCTCGCGCATCTGCTCCCCTATTGCACCGTATAAAGAAGGATCTCCTGTATGGAGCCGAACCGTCGTTTTACCTTCCCTCTCAGCGCGTTCGATGACTCCTGCCGTTTCCTCCAGAGTCATTTTAGAACTGTCATATATCTCGCATCCCGCTTTTGTGAATCCTAAAAGTTCTCGGTTAACCAGTGAACCGGCGTAGATGACAACGTCCGCTTCTTCCAGATACCGTTTTCCGCGCAGTGTGATCAGATCCGCCGCTCCGCATCCTGCTCCGACGATATGTACCATATTCAATACTCCTTTCGGATCTGTTCCAGAAGTTCTTCCGCCCCGTCCGTCATTCCGAGGATACCGTATTCTTTAGAAAAAATGATCGCTCCGGTCTTCATTTTCCCCGGGAACCGGGCATCTAAATTGGCTTTGATGCGTTTTACGATACTTTCCATGACCTGTTCGCGCAAACCTTCGCCGCTAAGGATCGATATCATGTCGTCGGTCATCACGCTGTTAAGGATCCGCCCTGTGACTTCCTTCGATGCGCCTGAGGCCCCTGCGTGTGCGGCGAATATTTCCGCCCGGCAGTCTCCCCAGCGTGAGTGGGTGTTGAAAATATTGCCTGCGAGCTTAACGAGTTTTCCGATGTGTCCGATCAACAGCGCACCTGAAAAACCTGTTTCAGCCGCAAGCGAAAACGCATCTCCTATAAAGTTTGACGTCGTAACTGCTGCGTCGGTGTCAAGCTTCATTTCGCTTCGTATGAATTCCGAGCCGTAGTTTCCCGGTGTAAGCAGTACGGTCTTCCTGCCTTCCGCGTATCGCACGGACAATTCCGTCCGGACCGTTTCTACGACTGCTTCGTCGCTCATAGGCTCGACTATCCCGGTGGTGCCCAGGATGGATATGCCGCCTTTTATTCCGAGGCGCGGATTAAACGTTTTTTTTGCTATCCCGGCGCCGGACGGAGCGGAGATCACCACGCGCAGACCGCCCGTGTAGCCATTGTCCTCGCAGACCTGTATAAGCTCTTCTGCGATCATCCTGCGAGGCACAGAATTAATTGCGGCATTGCCCACCGGCTGATCCAGCCCGGGCTTCGTGACTCTGCCGATACCTTCCCCGCCGTCGATCGAAATATCGCCGGGAACGTCTGTCTTGCTTACACGCGCATATACCGTGATGCCGTTGGTAACGTCCGGATCATCACCGCTGTCTTTTACGATGCCGCACGAAACGAAATCCGGACCCGTGACCGTTTCTTTGACTGTCATATCAAGTCCGGTACCGCCCGGAGTCATCAAATACACAGTTTCGAGGATGCGGTGTTCAAGCAGCATTACAGCGGCGGCTTTTGAGGCCGCAGCGGCACATGAACCGGTCGTGTAGCCCCGGCGCAACTTTTTTCCGTCCTTTGTGATAAAACTGTCCATCATCTTGTCAATTGATACATAAGGGCGTTGACGATCGCCGCGGCAACGTTCGAGCCGCCTTTGCGCCCTTTCGCTACGATATACGTAAGGCCGGAATCGAGGATCGCCTCTTTTGATTCTATCACGTTTACGAAACCTACCGGAACGCCTATCACCAGCTTCGGGTAAAGCTTCCCTTCGTCAGTCAGTTCTTTTAGCTTAAGCAGCGCGGTAGGTGCGTTACCGATGACGAATATAAGAGGCCGGTCAAGAGAAGCGGCCTTCTCCATGGATGCTTCAGCGCGGGTACATCCGCGCTCTTTAGCAGCAGCAGCAATATCCGGGTCGCTCATAAAGCAGTGTATCTCGCATCCGAGTTTCGCTGCGGCGGCTTTGTTGATGCCGGACCTCGCCATCTGTGTGTCGGTCACGATATCGCATCCGCTTCTGAAGGCATCGAGCGCTTTTGCGACAGCTCCTGGAGAGAATACGAGATTTCGGGCATAATCAAAATCTGCGGTGCAGTGGATCACGCGCTTGACCACGGCCTTGTTTTCTTCCGGCACGAAGGTGTTTAATTCGCTTTCGATGATCTCCATGCTGCGCTTTTCAATTTCGTTCGGGTCGTGAATGATCATTTTGTTTTCTCCTTGTATTCCAGACATTTACGGTAAAAAGCATCTGCCGCAGGTATAGCGGAAGGAAGGTACAGATGCGGGTATCCCGCATACAGCGTATCGGTCATAACACCGCATTCCCACCCTCTCCCGGACGGTTTTACAGCGGTAAAGTCATCTCCGCAGGACGTGCTGTCCCAGTAATGGAACTCATGCGCGCGAAGCATTGCCCCGGCCTCGCAGAGCAGTCCTTTTTTCTTTGCCGTAAGCGTCACGTATCCGAATCTGACGAGCCTGCCCGCGGCGAAACTGTCATGCTCAAGTACTCCGCACATTTCTTCGCCGTCCAGTGTGCGCCCGAGATACTGAAATCCGCCGCATTCCGCGATCGTAGGCATTCCGGATCTGACCGCTTCAGATACGCTCTGTTTCGAGACCGTATTAACGGCCAGCCGGTGAGCGTAAAGTTCAGGGTAACCTCCCCCGAGCAGCAGGCCGGAGCATCCGTCCGGCAGCGGTTCGTTCGCCAGAGGAGAGAACGGACAGATATCTGCCCCCATTTTTTCCAAAAGGCGGATCGTATCGTGGTAGTAAAAAAAGAACGCCTGATCCTTCGCCGCAGCGATGTGCACTTTCGGATGATGCGGTATGGCGGGAGGATCAAATCGCAGTTCAGGCGCCGTATCCGCTATCGATATCAGGCGGTCAATATCTATCGTTTTTTCGCATATCGAGGCGATCTTTTCTATTTTTTTCGAAATATCATCTATCTCGGAGGCGGCAATAAGTCCGAGATGCCTTGACGGTATAAGGCACTCTTCCGGAAGTTCGGGAATAAATCCTACGGGGATGACGCGCTCTTTAAAGCGTTCGCTCACTTTCTCGCATAATGATCTGTACGTTGAAGGAGATATCCTGTCGAACAGTACACCAGCGATCATACTGTCCGGAACGAAGCGAAGAAAACCCTCTATGACAGCCAGAAGAGACGTTGACGCTCCCCTGGCGTTTATCACAAGGATGACCGGAGTCTTCGTTTTACGTGCGACGGTATACGTGCTGTTGTCCGTCCCGCTCTCCCCCGTACCGTCGTAGTAACCCATCACACCTTCGATCACCGTGATACGCCCGCCTGCATTCTCGCCAAGAAGATACCTGAGAGTATTGTCATCGCAGAAAAAAGGATCGAGGTTTGTGCATGGGATGCCGGTCACGGTCTCGTGAAAGGTCGGATCGAGGTAGTCAGGCCCGCATTTGCACGCGCTTACGCCGCTCATCCTTGACTTCAGCATCGAAAGGATGGCACATACGGCGGTGGTTTTACCGCTTCCGCTTGACGTTCCGGCGATCAGTATACGCGGGCAATTCATCATTCTACCTCTGACAGTTCATTAAGCGTCGTCAATACACGTTTCCCGGTTTCGCGTGCGTATGATATAAGTTCCCGGTTCGCGCGGTTATATTCCCCGACCGGACAGCCCGTGTCGACAACGAATCCGACCCGGTCTATTATCTGCTTTGCCTCAGCCACCTGCGCCTCGCTTACCGGCATATACGGGCCGGAACAGATGAGTTTCCCCGCAAGCGGTCTTGCAACAGCTACGTCGATATCGTTTTCGGGAAGTATCCCTGCTGCGAAGGCAATGCCCCGTTTCTGAAGCGCGCGGTAAAAAGGAATTCCGTACCCGCTGCCGCCCGTCACGAAACAGCGTATCTCCCCTGCAGGCGCTGACAGTTCCATGCTGCCCAGAAGAGCGTTGAAATATCCCGATTCTATACCGTAAAGCGCTTTGACTGTTTCGTCCCTGAATATTTCCTCCGGCGTGCCGTAAGCAGCTATCCTGTCGCCTTTAACGCATACGATACGATCGGAAATGCGTTCGGCAAGGTCGATCTCATGGAGGCTCATCACGACGGTAATGCCGTTATTTTTAGCCATATCGGAAAGGATGTCGAGGAGTTCGATCTTATGACGGATATCCAGGAACGACGTCGGTTCGTCCAGCACGATGATCTCAGGCTCCTGACAGATCGCACGTGCCAGCAGCACCCGCTGCCTTTGTCCGTCGCTTATCGCCGTAACGTCCTGGTCTGCTATATCCAGCGCGTGTACGCGGTCGAGCGATCTTTCCACCACTTCTTTATCGTGTGCGGTCAATAAGCCGAAGCTTCCCGTGTACGGGTACCGTCCGGCGGCAACGAGTTCGCGGCATGTCATCATTTCTGGTCTGACTCTTTGCGTCAGTACCACCGCCATCTTAGTCGCGATCTCTTTCCCGCTGATCGTACGCATATTCCTGCCGTCTATGTATAACGTGCCTGCGATCGTGGCAAGCTGCCTGGTGATACTTTTAAGTATCGTTGACTTTCCCGATCCGTTCGGCCCTATCAGCGTCAATATCTCTCCCCTCGCCAGGCTAAGCGTGATATCCGAGATGAGAGGCACGCCGTGGTATCCTACGGTCAACGACTCCAGTTCAAGTTTTGAAGGCGTTCTGTCCGTTTCAGGCATCAGCTTTTCGCCTCCTCGAGACCATGAGCCATATGACGATCGGGGCGCCGATCGCGCTCGTCACGGTGCTGATAGAGAGTTCCGTCGGTGAGAACAGCATCCTCGCCGCGAGATCACACAACACGCAGAAGACGGAACCGCAAAGGAACGAAGCAGGTATCATAAGTATCGGCTTGTTTGTTTTTAAAATTATTCTGCAGATATGCGGAACGGCAATACCCACAAACGAGATCGGTCCCGCGAAAGCAGCGACGCATGCCGATAATATTCCGGTAACGATCACAAGTAGGACGCGGAATGCTTTTACATTCATTCCGAGACTCTGTGCGTAGCCCTCGCCAAGCGCATATGCCGACATAGGCTTCGACATGAAAAAAGCGACCAGAATTACAGGAAGTATTATAGCAGCGCAGACACGTACGCTCTGCCACGATGCTCCGGAAAAAGTGCCCAGCGACCAGTGAGTCAGGTTAACTATCTCCGATTCCTTTGCGAAGTTAATAAGCAGATCCGTGACAGCGCTGCATATATATCCTATCATTATGCCGATCACAAGCAGCATCGACATGTTTTTTACTTTTCCCGTAAAAAGCAGAACAAGCAGGAGCGACAGCATCGATCCCACAAATGAAGCTATCACGGTGATCGAGAGCGGCATCTGCTTGAAAACGTTAGCCATTGCGATCGTGACGATCGCAAGGAACATCTTCGCACCCGAAGAAATACCGAGCACGAAAGGCCCTGCGATCGGATTCCTGAAGAACGTCTGGATCAGAAAGCCGGAAAGCGACAGCGCGCCTCCGAGCAGTACCGAAAGCAGAATGCGTGGCAGGCGGATCTTCCAGATAACGTTATACGCTACACGGTCGGTCTCGTCGCGCAAAAACACGATCCTGAGGATATCTTTTACCGAAATATCCACACTGCCGCTTTTTATACTCCATATCACCGCAATAAAGAATAATATCAGGAGAGACAGAAACACTATGCAGTAACGCATAGTTTTTCTGCCTTGTACGGTCAATTTACTCATTTAAGTTTGTAAAGATATGTCAGCTGTTCGGTCGAAGCATCCGCCGTGAGCATAAGGTGTATGTCGTTGATCATATTTCCGATCGTGTTCTGGATCTGGAAGAAATCGGGAGTCGTGCACCATACGTTTCCTTCCTTTACGGCTTTCATCTCGGCGAGGAACTCTGCTTTGGCTTTGAATGCGTCGAGGGTATCCGGTTTTCCGCCCAGGCTCCAGATGTAAATGATATAATCGGCATCTTTTGCTTTGTCGTAGAATGCCTCCATCTCCATCTGTACGGTGCCGGTCTTTCCTACGCCCATGTCAGGAAGCGCATATTCTCCTCCGGCTATCGTGAGCATCTTGGTCATGTAGTCGTCCGCGTTGCGTGCGTAAAGCTTGCCCTGAGACGTGATGTAGAACATAGCGACGCTCTTGCCTGTCTTTTCGATCTTTGAAAGCTCTTCAACGTAATTGTTTTGAGTATTGAATACGTTTTCCGCATTTTCTTCCTTGTTGAAAATAGCTCCGTAAAGTTTAGCCCATTCTACGCGCGCAAGCGGATGGTCTTCCTGTGCGGACTGATCGAGAACGATGCTGACTCCGAGGTTTCCGAGCTGTGCGGCAACGTCTTCTGTGAGCATCGTGGAGAAGAACGCGAACGTTGTTCCCTGAGCGGTGATCTTCTCATAATCAGGTGTCTTGTAGTTTCCGATGTACGTTAGCTTTTTAGCGTTCATCGCGTCTTTAACCGCGTCGATATACCACGAATCAACGTCGTAAGTAGTCAGCGAAATAGCATCGAGCGCACCGATGGCGTTGATCAGAGACGTTACAGGCGTGGATGATACGAGGATATTGTTTACGGGTTGCTGAAGTACGATGGCATCCTTCGGCGCGTCTTTCGGGACACTCATGTTTTCAGGGACGATCAGCATTACGCTTACGTCGTCGGGTGAGTTAATGACTTTTGCGATCTTATACCCGCCCTTGTAGTAATCCACGCTGAAGAACTTTGCGTATTTCAGTTCCATCTGGTGGTCGAGAACGAGCTTTCCGTCGTAATTTTCCTCCGGCGCTTCGGTCGGATCTCCGGGTTCAGCCGTGCCCGGGGCTTTTGTCGGATCCGTGTTTTGGGGTTCCTTAACTTTGCAGGCAGACAGCATCGTAACTATCATCACGATCGCCGTCAAGAGTGAAAGGATCTTGAGTTTCATGTTTTTCTCTCCTTTATGAATAGTTTGAGCGCCGTCAATAGCATCGGCGTTTCAAGGTCTATCCGGCGTTTCCCGCACCGGACAACTCCACCAAAGCAGGGCTGGCATTCGGACTTCCTTTTTCAAGGTCACCGCTGCGGAACAGTTACGGTCTTTCACCGTATTCCCCTTTTGAGGCACAGACATAAGCAAACCGTGCCCCCTGCTCGCTATCAGGTTGGAGATATGTATGTGAAAAGGTCTGCGCGCTCGGCCTGTTCACATACAAACTGGCCGAAGTATAGCATTTTGTATTATGTTTGTAAAGAATGATTTATGCCTGACTGCTCCTTCACCCTGGAATCACAGTTTATGTGCCAGTCGGGCGGCGTCTCTCGGTCGGGCGGAGGTCAATCTTGGCACACAAATCGGTTTATTCGGGTTTTGTGTGCCAGCCGGGCGCCGTCTCTCGGCCGGGCGGAGGTCAATCTTGGCACACAAATTGCTTGAATTAACGATAATGTGCCACATCGCCTTTTCCTCCGAAGAATAATGAACAATAGAAAGAATAGACCGAGCAAAGGCGTAATCCACACGTGCAGCGTCACGCTTCATTTGAAAACACAACACTGTCTCTCTTAAAAGCGGGAAGATTTCCCTTAATTATAATTTGAGGTATGATATAGATGTCATCCATATTTTCATCTGTACCATTAATATGCTTAAACAGCAATTCAAAGGAAGATTTAGCTTGCTGATATGGATTTTTATAAATCGTAGCCAGCACCGCGCCACTTTCTATATTATTTGCGATCTGTGGATACAGGTCAGTTGTTACGATCTTGATCTTGCTGCCCGCAAGCCCGCTCCTGACAAGTTCATCCACTATGGCATCGGAATTGGCAGAAGTAACGAATACGCCCCCAAGTCCAGGATATTTGCGCACGACTTCTCTTGTCTGAATTCGCGACAATTCAAGGTTTTCTTTAAAATCACTTACTTCGACGATCGAAAGATCCCTCTCTTCAGCTTCCTGTCTGAAACCTGATATTGTTTCCTGATGGACAATAGGATTTCTGTTTCCGATAAAAACAGCAACTTCGTTGCCCGAGATACTTGTGGAAAGCAATTCGGCAGCTATGCGGCCGCTCATCTTTGGCTGCGAATTAACTGAAAAGGTCCTTTTAATTCTGTCACATTCATTGATAAGCAAAGTAACAAATAATCCGTTGTCAACCGCTTCGTTAACCTTTTGAATAAACCCGTCTAAATAATCAACAAGGAGCAGGATCAACCCTTGTACGCCAACTTCGAGCAGTTCATCCAATAGTTTTTCGCAATAATCTGTGCCTATACTCTCTTTGGGCAAGCTGCGTATTTCAAGATCGACTTTAAAACCCGCCAGATTTTTACAAGCAGCTTCCAGACCGAGTTTTAATTCATTGTACAGTTCTTCTGAACGAGTATCTAATATTGCTCCGATAACTACTGTTTTTTTAGCGAGACGAACGGCATTCATATTCGGCGTATAGTTAAAGTCTTCCGAAAGCCTGAGGATCCGGTCTCTTGTTTCAGGTTTGATACTGCTGCCTTTTTTAAAAGCACGCGTTACTGTGGTAACAGAAACGCCGGCCATTTCCGCAATATCATAGATCGTCGATCTTTTCATGCTGTACCTCACGTAAAAAACCGCTGCTGCTTATATCGGCAGCAACGGTTGAATAATATCAAATAATCACATTGTTGTCAATTAAGCCGTTATTTTGACTGCGTCTCTTTCAGCTCCGGAAACGGCTTATCGATCGTAAAAATCAAGGCTTTTTCTTCTTTTTCGCCAATATGACGCAGATCACGGCTACAGCGGCGGCAAGTACAACGCCGCCTATAACGACCGGTACGACCGGGAATTTACCGGAAGGATCCTTTTCGTTGTTCACGGCGGTCGCTTTCGCATCATTTGTGATCTCCGGCACGTCAGTTGCCGCCTGAGCAGTTGGTTCAACCGGTTTTTCGGTAGGAGCAGCGGTGGGTTCGGCGGTAGGCGCGGGAGTCGGCGTGCTGTAAATGTCATTCACGTCGTTCGTACGGCCGAATGCCGCTTCGGCCAGCACTCCCCAGTCGCCGCTTATGCCGTCGCCGCCGTCATCCATTTCGATCCTGAGCAGGCTTGCGCCGTCAACGTCGATCGTAACAAGTTCCGGGTCGTTGTCCGCGCGGATCACGTCAGTGCGTTTCACTTCATTGCCGTCAACGTAGAAGATGAACCGGACGCTTGCCATCGTAACGTTATACTTTTCGCTGACCGCCGTACCCAGGTATGCCGCAAAAAGCTTGAATCCCAACCCTGCAAGATCCACTTCCAGATATGAATTCGCGCCGGGATTCGCATGCATACAGACTCCTTTTTCGAAATACCTGTCCCCGATCCACAGCTCTTCTTCATGAAGATTCTCGTCTCGCGAAGGGACGCCGCCGTGAGCTGCAGGATAGATCATTGCATCTTTCCACGCCATGTCGCTGAGATACACAGTTTTCCTCTCGGCGATGTCCGGTGGGTTGGTCGGTGCGGGAGTAGGTTCTTCCGTGGGCGCAGGAGTGATCAGACCTTTTTCAAGTTCCTCAGGCACCTGAAAAGTGTCTGTCGGGTCTTTAGATAAGAGTGCGTTGGCCCATGACGCCGTATCGCAATAAATACTGTCTCCGCCTTCGTTGATCAGTATCTTCAATTCCTTTGCGCCTTCAATATTGACCTTGAACGTGTAGGTCTCGGGATATTTCAGCTGACCGCTCTCCGCCGCCAGCACACCGTCTACCCATACTTCCGCGCCAACGGCAGTGCCCTTAATACCGGCAGCGCCGCCAACGTCACGGCCACCGGCCAGATCTTTACCGGCAACGGCATAAAACGTTTTATACCCCTGTCCTTCAACGTTATACACGAGATACGCTACGCCTTCTCTATTGGGGTGAAACGATACACCGTGTTCATATTCAACGCCCCCGACGTTGATTTTAGTCCCGGGCATCGATCTGGCTTCGTCAACGCTGAACCCGTTGTCCGCGTCGATCGTCACCGCTTCCCTGGGTGTCAGATCGCCTAAAAGTACGTACTCCCCGGCTGCATGAACGGAAACCAAAAGCCCCGCTAACATTGCCGCGGTCAATATCAAACAAACCAGTTTTTTCATGATTCTTTCCTCCGATTTATTGCTTTTTTATAAAAACCAGCGCCGAACTGCCCGGTTCTGATAGTACTACCTCGAGGCCTGTATTCATGAGTTCGGCTCCGGTCATGATCCGATCGATCAGCCCGTTACAGTCTTTCACTTCATACTTTGCCTCCGCGTTAAGTCCGTACAGTGTGAACGTCATAGAGTTCACATCGTTCTTTTCGCCCCTGAAGCACATCACAGCCGCACTTCCTTCGACAGGGTCGTTGTATTCCAATGCGCGCCATACTGCAGGAGATTTGTTGACCTTAGTGAGCTGATAAACGTCTTTATAATACAGTTCCGCGAGTCGCTGATGTTCCCCGTCCATTTGTTTAAGCAGATCCCACGGCGTGGATTTGCTGATCGATGATACGTTATAGTTAGACCACGGAGCCAATACGGAGCGCATCTGATATTCACTCAAACCGTCGATCGAATAAGCTTGCAGTTTGAAAAACGGGAACCAGAGCGACACGGACATAAGCGTTGTCTGACGCTCGTCATATCCGCCTGCATTACCGTCCCAGAAATCCGAGATGTGAAGAGGAACGCTTCTGCGCATCGTTTCCAGATCATTTCGACCGCCGCCTGATGCACAGGAGTCTATAAACATATCCGGATATCGAGAAAGAAAATCATCCCAGAACTGCAGATAACCCTGCACGTATCGGTTTTCGGTAAAGCCGGTTCGTTTTCCGGAATATGCGGTCCTGTCATACTGCTGCCACACCGGCGCAGGATCTACGTTAAAGTCCTGCCTGTAATAATCTATTCTGCCTTCGTCAATTACATTAAAAATCCTGCCTTCCAGCCACGCACGCAGTTCCGGATCTCCCAGGTTTAGGAGCTGACCTTCCAGCCAGCTGCCTACCGCCGCCGCGCCAAGCATCCACTCTTCTTTGAAGTCGCTGTTAGCTTTAAGGAACGCAGCCTTGTTGAGCCTGACCACTTCCGGCTCAAACCAGAGCATAGTCTTTCCTCCGTGTTCATGCATCAGCTCCGAAACTTCGGCGAATTTGTCCGGGAACGCCTTTTCATCAATTTTCCACATACCGGTCTCCGGCCAGGAACAGCCCTCGCCTTTTGTATTCACATACCATCCTGCATCGAGCCAGTAGTAATTCAAGTTGATCCCGTGTCCATAGTATGAATTGATCGTACGTTTTATGGCTTTGGTAGAACTGCCTTGTACGATATGCCCCCAGGCGATGCCCGGCTTCAATAATTCACCTTTTGAATCCCGGGGCATATTGCAATCTATAAACCAGCGCCTCCATAGGTTCATATTGACCTTCTCATCACGGCCTTCATAACGAAGCAGCACAACGAGAGGTGTGCGGATCGTCTCGCCCGGCTCTAAATATGTGGCAATATCGTTCTGTCCGGCTTTTACGGTGGTTATCCCCTTTTTTCCGCTCTGAAAAGATGCTTTCCAGCATCCCGGCCAACCTACGGCAATAAACGATCCTCCGCTGCCGTACTCCAAATTGAAATACGGGAAGTTACCGTGCGTGGGGCGCCCGCTAAGTCCCTGTTTCCGTACCGGGGCACCGTCTCTAAGAGCTACTGAGTATGGTGCGTACATATCTCCCAGGTCGCCATTGATGCCCTTAAGCACCGGTTCGTCCCCTTTTAGTTCCATGTCACAGGCCAGTATATCGCTGAACACGCCAGTAGCTTTATCCCCGGCGGTAATGTAGAGCGTCCATTCAATGGCATCATACACTTTGTATGCTTTAGCATCTAATCTGAATTCCGCACCGCTGTCAATGTGTTTAAACCTGGCATCATATCTGGTGCCGTCCGTTTCCTCGGTCAATGTCTGATTTATTTTTGTAAATCCTTTTTCTAATCCTCTAGATGATTTGCCCTCATATTTGAACGAAATCGGTATTGTATCAGGATTTGAGAGCATATTTTCAAGCTCCTTTTGCGCTTTTCCAGGTTCAGGTTTATTGCCATCGCCCGGATCCGTCGGATTTGTACCCTGATGATCAATACTTCTGCAACCAAATAACATGGCAGAAAACAGCGTAGCTGCAACTAACCCGCACGCGACTGCCTTGAGCCTACTCTTACTTTTGTAGTTCATAGATTTGATTCGCTTCCTTTCGTACTCATCATAATCATATATAATCAGTAATATCGCTCAGTTCACATATTTAATTAACGCCTAACCGGACTTTTGTTGGGTGTTTTCGCAAATGTTACCGGTAACATTTATATTATACACGAAGAATTATGTCAGGTCAACTGTTTTTATTATTTATTTTCTACTGATTAAAATCGGTCTGTGTCAAATGAGCGATGAAATGGGACAAAATCGCTCAAACTCGGAGTTTTGTCCCATTTGCAAAAAGGGCGCCGCTTCAGGGCGGCGTCAAACGAGCAATAAAATGGGGCAAAATCGCTCAAACTCGGAGTTTTGTCCCATTTGCAGAAAGGGCGCAGCTTCAGGGCGGCGTCAAATGAGCGAAGACAGCGGACACCGCGGCTCAAACTCGAAGCTTTGTCCCATTTCTAACGAGGGCGCCGCACCCGGGCGGCGTCGAATGAGCGAGAAAATGGGACAAATC
>JAEEGL011049910.1_pt1 | contig 13378 bp, 10 predicted proteins | sample 9134231 | NCBI WGS metagenome assembly JAEEGL01 (sample SAMN16246548, study PRJNA631951) | gut metagenome | biome: gut microbiome; feature: rumen; material: fiber-attached | host: Bos | place: Iran: Karaj | collected 2018-10 | reverse complement strand
CTACAATGATCAGTGCAAGGCCATGGAGATGAAAGCCATAAACAGAGGGCTCTTGACCCAGGCAAACGACAATGCCAGAAACATCATCCGTTCCAGCATTATCAATCTGGTTGGCGATGGTTATGAGATAGTATTCAGATAGAGCAGAAAAACGTCATAACAGAAAAAAGGTGCTTACGCACCTTTTATTTTGCTTATGCTATTACATCACATCTGTGGTGAGATGCCGCAGGCTTTACCAAGGATGAACAGTCCTTCCGGATGTTTTCCTATGGCGTTCTGCAGTTCTATTCCATGATTCTCTTTCACAGCTGTGTTGTCTCCTACTACTTTTGTAACAAATTTTCCTTCTCTACAGTTATTAAAGCCGGGATTACCGTCACGGACAAACTGCGTGAACATGCTGAACATTTCACTTTCCATGGATTCCCTGTTTACTGTGTCGCAAATGGGAACCTTGTCCGTATTGTGGAACAGATATGGCAGATCCGCACAGTGCCATGCATTCAATGAACCGTGATAATCGAAGACTCCTTCAAACAGATAATTGTAGATGGTTCCGCCTTCCCTGACGTATCTGTCAATGAACTGAATTGTCTCATAGCGGAACATAGTGTCTATTGTCAGCAAGTCACTGAGAACTCTGTAAGGATAGGTTTTCTTATATTCGCTGATGACTGTAGCTGCATCGCTGCCATACATCATATTCAGCAGTTTAACATTCTGATCATCGTCAAACAGCGGAGCTCTCTTCATCATCAGAGAAGTAAACTCTGCATAAGTATTACCGGTGAGGATCGGTATGCTGTGTGTCTTAAAACCGTGAACTAATGGATTCCCCATGTAGAAATCATTCTTTTTCAGACGTTCTGCCTGACACTGTGGATACTGTTTTTTGAGTTCAAGATAAGCCTGACTCAGATCCTCGTAACTGACCGTTTCCAGTTCTTTGATATCAGTTAGATTCAGTTTTTTTATCATGGCGTCTACCAGAGGCTTCATCGTCCCCTGTGCATCGCCTACGATTCTTGAAATATGCCCGCTGGAAATAACTGCTCTATGGAATAGCCCTTCCTCGATACTACTTTGCATCAGGGCAATGATCTTACCGCCACCGCCGGAATTACCGGTAAGGGTAATATTATCCTTATCACCGCCAAAGGCTTCGATATTCTTTTTGATCCATCTGAGGGCCAGAGCAAGGTCTTCAATTCCAAGCATGGCAGACTCTTTATATTCTTCCCCATATTCAGACAGATCAAAGAAGCCTAAGATATTCAGGCGGTGATTGATGCTGACAAATACAAAACCTTCTTGGGCAATGCGTTCACCGTCAACCGCTTTAGAAGAATTGGCAGAGCCGTAGGAATACTCACCGCCATGGATCCAGACAACAACACCTTTCTTGTTATCTGTATCCGGGGTAATGATATTGAGATTCAGGCAGTCCTCAGAGGCCGGGTAGAATCCCCGTGGGACCAGGAAATCGCCGTCAGATATCTCTTTCCTCATATTCGGGCAGGTATAGCCGAAGACGAACGCATCATATGGCTTATCTAATACAACTTCTTCCGCCTTATGAAACCTTCTGGCTTTTCCATATGGAATACCGTAGAAATGATGGACGCCGTTTCCGCTGAAACCTGAAAATGTCCCGTTATTTGTTTGAACACTTATATATTTCATTTTGCCTCCAATGCCTTTTCCAGATAGCTGCGTACTTTTTCACGCTCTCTATCCAGTACAGTATAGTCATAATCCGTTTTCAGAACATTGTTTATGTCGGTCTGCCCAGAGAAATAAATGTCCTCATTAAGATGCAGCTTTTCCACAAGACTGGTCATCCTACAGCTCATGTCAGCCAGATCTTCGTTTCTTTTAAAGACACGAAATGGTCTGTTGAAAAGATAGGAGAATATGGCGCCGTGGAAAGAGTCCGTCAGAACGAGTGCGGCATGTTCGATTAAATATATGAATTCCCTTGGACCGCTGGAGTAGAACGGGGACTTTGGATCCTTAAGATTAATGATCTCATATCCGTATTTATCTGCGATCCGTAAAACCAGATCTCTGTACTCCTCCGTGAGATAACCAAGGAAGTAAAGCAGTATATACTTTTCTTCCGGTAGCTCTGTTTCCGGTTCTCGGGAGATATCATGCCATTCTTCTTTGTCTATCATCAAAGTAGGATCAACAAGCCACTCACATTTACGACCGGTGATTTTTCCGATATACTCCGCCCCCTGTTTCTCACGGCAGGAAAGACTTCGGAAATCCTTTAAGTAAGTCCGGAATTCCTCCTCGTTTTCCTCCGGTACCGGGTTAATACCGATTGAAGGAGAAAAAGCGATTCTTTTTTCCCTATCGGCAAATCCCAGCATGTTAACATACATGCCGTTTCCCGGGAACGTAGGATTAAATACCTGGTCTGATCCCGCAACAAAGAAATCATATTTGGAGTTCAGACTCTTATAGTCTGTCTCACTCGTGATTCTTTCGCCGTATTGTATCAGGGAATTAAACTCCAGGAATCTTTCTTTTCTCAGTCGTTCATTATCCGCGAAATCAGTCTGTATTCCTTCGGTATCAAGCAGGCATCCGTAGTATTTCCAGCGATCAATGACCGGACGGTAAGTTTCTTCTATTTCCCTGCTGGCAAGATGCTTCTGATCTTTTCTTTCTGCGAAATAAAACCTCTCGATATTGTACGTGGTGTCATATTTTGACAGGACCCGGTATACAGCATAATTCTGCAGGCGGTTTCCGTAATTCACATAGTCGTTAATGGTAATGATTCCTATCATGATAGCTCCTCATTCTTCCAAAGCTCTATCCCGGTACTGTTTCTTGACCGAATAACCGTGAATGATATTCAGAATACTGACAATGCCGAAAACAACAAGCATAAGATAGATAGTTGAATTATTTAAGGAAACATTCATTTTCCCGAAAAGGATCTGTATTAAGCGACAGGTCAGAGCGCCTATCGGAATGCCGATCTCCATAGGAACAAATACTGACAGATAATTCGCCAAAAGAATCGGCAGAAATCCCAGGAAAATACCGGAAATACTCTTCAGACCGACCTGAGCGGCGAATTTTCCGTTAATACCGGCGTTGAGTGCTCCAACCAATCCTGTCAGTGCTCCGCATACGGCATAGCAGATCAGACAGTTAGCTACTACATTAATGCCCGCGTTTGCGGCCAGTTTCTGAGATCCTCTGATCGCCTTGTAGTGGTAACCGAACTTTGTATAGTTCATCAACAGATTAATAAGAATAATAACAATTATACTAACCAGTAGAATGAAATTCCGATTTGAAAGAGGTCCTGTGATGGTGGAATCAAAAATCTCCAGTCCGTTGATATCATATGCGACAGATACTCCTTCCAGAATCAAAGCCATGCCCAATCCAAGGACGAAGGCATCAATTCTGAGCGTAACAAACAGGATGCCTGTTAAAAGTCCTGCCAGCATGGCAAAAAGAACGGACAAAAACACCACACCAAATGCGCCCAGATTGAGCGAAATAGCCAGATTTCCCCCAATGATACAGCCAACCAGCTGCTGGCCGCCAAGGGAGAAATCCATTCTTCCCGTACTCATGTTTATTGATAAAGCGTAGGCGGAAATCGTCGTAAGAGCGAATCCCGTCATTAGTGAGTACAGATCAAACGGCGTCGCTATCAGGTGTTTTCCCTTGATGAAAAATGATATCAGTTCGCATACTACAAACGTTGCAGAGGGAATTATCAGTGCTGACAGTACTGTCTGCAATACAGATTTCTTTTTCACAGTGAACCTCCTGAAGCTATCAGTACTGTGGAAAGTACTGATAGCTCCTGTTTTGAATTGTTATGTTACTTAATGTTACGGCGTTCAATAACAGATGAAGCAGCAGAATATCCCTTGACATATTCATACAGCTTTTCATATGTCAGGTCTTTATTGTAGAACTTGACCATCTGTTTGAACTCTTCGACCGTGATTGTATAGTAGTCAGGTGTGCTGTCAATCTTTGATGCCTTATCGTATTCAGCAGCGCTGTACAGAGGGTCGTAGCTCAGCGGGAATACACCGTGTCCGCCAAGAACTTCTTCATTGCCATACATGGCGTTGAGCAGTAATGCCAGAGCGAAGACACCTGAGCTTCCTGTCTTTAACAGTACGGAATTCAGCCTCGGTGTACCATATTCATCCAGCTCATTAAAGCCGACTTTGACACCGGCATTAATTGCGGCAAGAGAGTCAACCGAGAAGTTTCTGCCGATTTCTTTTTCATAACGGTTGATCAGTTCATAGAAATACGGATATGCGTCACCGGCTATGAATAAATGGTCATACTTTCCTTCAGCGATCATGTTTCCTACGGCGTCAAAGTCACCCAGCATACCAGGAATACCCGGAACAAACATCATAGTGACATTGCTGCCGTTAGTCCATTCTGTCGGAGCAGCTGAGAAGACAAGAGCTGTGATCTGCTCATCACTCAGTCCGAGGTTGTAGTTTTCATTGACTGCCTGCACAGCTCCTGTTGTTGACGGAACCTGCTGAGCACTGTTCATGAATGCACCGATCGTAAAGAGAACCAGGTGCAGTTCACCTTTTCCGTCGTAGATCTTCTTGCCCCAATTATATGTTGCTTCACGTAACTGAGTTGCATCGGAGCCTATACCACCTGCTAACAAACCGCTGGCGTTCTGTAAAGCCAGGTAGCTAGGTGCAGACCATGTAGCATAACGCATATTATATTCTGCACATTTGGCATCAATTGCCTCAGCAAAGTCATCATTGCCAAAGAAATCCAGCAATCCGGTTGCACCGGCAGTGTAGGCATTTTCAATGAATGTCAGATATTCTTCAATGTTTGCCAGGGCTGAAGAATATATGAACTCAACATTGAGTTCCGGGCCAAGATAATTATCAAAGTAGTCCTGCATTCTTACATATTCTTCGGTCAGGTTCATCATTCCAACGGCAATTTTAACCTTCTCAGGCTTCTTTTCACCATTGGAGCATCCGAACATTGACAGAGTCATCAAGATGCAAAGTAACAGTGTGAGTAGTTTTTTCATTTTTCCCTCCCATGAATCATATTCCTGACACTATGATTTTCCTTTCATTATGTGGCCTAAGATGACAGGAAATCCTAAATTATTGCCTTATCCGGCCTGATAAAGCGATTTATTAAAACGTAAAACGTTTAAATAACTAAAGCATCTGTTTTACCGGAAGACTGTCCGGACGTTTTGAGGTTGAAATCAGAATTACAAGGAACAGAATCCCCTTGATGATCTGAATATAATAGGAGCCAATTCCCAGCATGGTCAGTCCGTTACCCAGCCCCACAGAGATCAGCGCACCGATAATACCGGAGTATATTTTAGATTTGCTGCCGCCCTTTAATGGCGATCCAGCCAGTACCATGGCCAGAATAACATCCATGTTCAGACTGCTTCCTGAGCTCGGGCCGATACTGGCATTTCTTATGATAAACGCTCCTGCACCCAGACCGATTCCCACAGAACAGAACAGATATGACAGTGCAACATACTTGTTGAGCTTTATGCCTGTCAGCTGCGCACAGGTTCTGTTTTCACCGATGTATTCCAGGTTGCGCCCGATTGGCGTGAAATCATACAAGAACATGGCTACGATAAAGTACGCAAAAAGCATTATCATCGGAATGTTTGCTTTCTGCAGCGGTATGACTGTGCTGTACGGAATCGCCCAGGATCCCTTTACCAGCACTATTGACTGTATGCTTTGCATGAAAACCATCAGCATCGTTGTCAGTGCCTGCATATCAAGATGCAGAAGACTACTTAAGAAAACAACACATGCCATGATTCCGATGGAAGCGATGATGGAACCAACAAACGTCATCGGTAAGGATTCCGTACGGGCATAGATCAGTATTCCTATCATTACCGTAACGCACGTAGTGGATCCCATCGCGATATTCATTTTCCCTGAGGAGTAGACAAAAACCGCTCCCGTCGCAATCAACGCAATGACCGTTGCCTGATTGATAATCAGTTTGATATTTGTGGTCGACATGAAACGGCCGCCGGTCAGAATCGCAAACAAAAGAGTCATCATAATAAGAATCAGAACCGGTAAAAGGTTTTCAAATAATTCACTGTTAATAAATCTCTGAATCTTCTCTTTCATAGCTCTCCTAGAACATGGAATGAATGAGTTTGTCTTCCGTAACTCCTTCACTTCTTCGGAATTCACGGCTGATTCTGCCATCTTTCAGGATAATGATCCTGTCTGACATGCCGATCAGCTCAGCCATTTCCTCTCCGATCAGAATGATGGACTTCCCCTGCTGTTTCAGCTGGTACATCATTCTGTAAACTTCCTGTTTTACCCCGATATCGATTCCCCTGGTCGGGCAATCCATAATATAGATCTGACAGTCTCTGGCAAACCATTTCGCAAAAGCTACCTTCTGTTTATTACCGCCGGATAAGGAAGAAACCTTATCAAAACGGGAGTTGACCTTTATCTTCAACCGTTCGATCTGATCCAATACATATTTCTTTTCCTTTTTCACGGAATAGATGAATTTACTGATTACATTGACATCTGTTCCGGTTATCGCAATATTCGCATTAACGTTCGTGCTTGCCGCCAGAGATTCCACATCTCTGTCTTTGGAGATGTAAGCTATTCCCAGAGCAACTGCCGTTTCAGGAGAATCTACGGTTTTACCATTACACTCCACTTTTCCGCAGGCCAGACGTTCGGCACCAAACAGCATTTTACCCAGAGTATGCATTCCCGATTCTGCCAGACCGCCGATCCCGAGTATTTCACCCTTATGCAGTTCAAGGGAAACTCTGGTTACATCCCTCAGAGAAGTTGCATCAACCATTCTCAGCACAACTTCTTCTCCGTACTCATCGTTATCTGTACGGTAAAAACTGTCTTTGATCTCTCTGCCTATCATCAGGGATTTGATTCTGTTCTCATCAAACTCTTCTTTGTTAAGTGTCGCCGTTACCTTTCCATCACGTAAAATGGTAAGAGTGTCACACAGCTCCATCGCTTCTTCAATATTGTGTGTGATCATGACAACACTCTTATTATTCTTTATCTGCTTATCAAAGAGACGGAAAAGGATCTCCCTGCCTTCCTCCGAGAGAATATTGGAAGTCTCATCCGCAATCAATAAATCAGGATCATTACTTACAGCCTTGGCAATCTCCACTATTTTTCTTTGCTGCATGTTCAGCCGGGCAGTCATCTGAGACCCATAAATGGAGGTCACACCGATTGAGGAGAGAACCTGATCTGCAGCTTTCTCCATCTTACCGGCATTCACAATAAATCCATCTGAAAACTCTTCGTATCTCCCCAGAAACAGATTTTCTGCAACGGTGATTGACGGAACGGTTCCGGTTTCCTGTACAATGATGCTTACACCGTCAGAAAAGGCTTTCTGAGGACTCTTAGGCGTCCATGTCTCACCTCTTAAAGTGAACTTGCCTTTATCCGCAGCATAGATTCGTCCGATTATATTAGCAAGCGTAGATTTTCCGCTGCCGTTTTCTCCTATGAGGCCGTGGATCTTACCCCTTTCCACGCAGAAATCGACTCCGTCCAGAGCCTTCGTGATTTCAAATGATTTGTGAACATCCTCGCATTTCAGCAAATACTGTGGCATAAATTGAAATCCCTTACAAATAAATTGTAGAAAAGGAAATCTTTATGCGTCAAATACATATTTGCTATATTGTTTATATCATTTTGATATATACTCTTTGATTGACGGTACACTGTTTGACAGTGCGCTTGGCTGGTAATCCTGGTAATTCAGCAGCATTGTTTCAAAATCATGATAATACTTTGGCTGAGCCAGGTCGGTTCTCTTCACATAGCATGTATACATAACAGGGAACGGTTCAATTATGTCGATCTTCTTCATGATGGCATTCAGCTTTTCATTATAGAAGCCGTCCGGCACAATGGCGATACCCATTCCGTCAAAGATCAGGTTATTCATCTGGTCGAATGATGCCATTTCAACATCCGCCTTAAACGGTACATTGTATTCCTCGAAATACTTTTTCATTTCACGGTAAAAACTCGTTGTTTTACCGATAGTGATGAACGGATACTTTGTTAATTCTGCAAGATGCACCGGATGATCTATCAGATCGGTATACTGACGTCCGCAGATCGCTGTAAAATTAGATCTGGTCAGTTTGTACTGACGCATGTTGGCCGAAATGTTCTCTTCAGAGGAAATGATGGCCAGGTCAATTTCACCCTTTCTTAAAGCAGAAATGGACTGTGTATTAGAGTTATATATTGTTAGCCTTACATCGATGCCCGGATGCTTATCACGGTATTCGACCAGAATGGGCATCAGGTGTACTCTGATGGATAATTCGGATATACCGATACTTAGATGGCCCCTCTCCTGCTGGTGGTCTTTCCTGATTTCACTTTCCGCAGCTTCGATCTGCTCAACTGCCGCAGAAATGTGTTCGTACAGGATTTCCCCTTCTTCGCTTAAGGCAACGCCTTTGTTGGAGCGGACAAATAGAACACAGCCAAGTTCGTTTTCCAGTTTTCTCATTGTTCTGGAAATGTTAGGCTGATTCATGTTCAGTTTCTCTGCTGCCTGTGAAAAACTGGCATATGTTGCTGCATAATAGAATATCTTATAATACTCGTAATTGATATTCATAATTCCTTCACCTGCTTTACTACCATCTCTGTATTATCTTTATCACAACGATATATCTGTTTTTGTAATTATATCATAAAGTAATACACAGTTGTCGCAACACAGAAAAAAGGTGCTCACGCACCTTTTATTTTGCAATGGCGCCCTCAGGGCGACTCGAACGCTCGACCGTACGCTTAGAAGGCGTATGCTCTATCCAGCTGAGCTATGAGGGCAACTGCATATACGATTATACTTAACCCTCAAACATAATGCAAGGATTAATTCAAAATTATTCTGCAGTTTCTTCAAGTTTCTTTTTCAGTCTGAACGCATTGAGACGGTCCATGCTGGTAAGATATCTCTTACGCAGTCTGATGGCATCCGGTGTAACTTCTACCAGTTCGTCATCATCAATGAATTCCAGAGCGTACTCCAGAGTCAGCTGAATCGGCGGTACAAGTTTCATGGCTTCGTCACGTCCTTCGGAACGTACAGCCGTTGCCTTCTTGTTTTTGGTCGGGTTGACTTCCATGTCCATGTCCTTTGAACAGACACCGACGATCATGCCTTCATATACTTCCGTCTGCGGACCAATGAAGAAGGATCCCCTCTCCTGCAGGTTCCAGATGGAATATGTCATGGCAACACCGTTGGCATTGGATATCATTACGCCGTTGCCTCTTGTATTGATCTCACCCATGTAAGGCATGTAGTCTTCAAACTGTCTGATCAGGATGCCTTCACCTCTGGTGGTATTTATGAATTCACTTCTGAAACCGATGAGGCCTCTGGTTGAAACCAAAAACTCAATGATCTTGTAGTTGTTTCTTTCACTGATGTTCTGCATGATGCCGTTACGCAGATTCAGTTTGGATATGACATATCCTTCATACTGGGCAGGAACTTCACAGATTACCTTCTCAACAGGTTCATATCTCTGACCGTCAATGGTCTTGTAGATGACCTGAGGCTTGGAGATGGCCAGTTCATATCCTTCTCTTCTCATGTTTTCAATGAGAATGGTAAGGCCCAATTCACCACGTCCGGAAACCTTGAATGTATCCGTTGTTGCCGTTGGTTCAACCTTTAAGCCGACATTGACTTCCAGTTCCTTTTCCAGTCTTTCCTTGAGGTTACGGCTTGTAACGTACTTGCCGCTTCGGCCGGCAAACGGTGAAGTATTGACCATGAAGTTCATGGACAGAGTCGGATCGTCAATATGGATCGGAGGCAGCGGATCGATGTGATCCCTGTCACAGACTGTTTCGCCGATGGAAATGTCCGGAATACCGGCAATGATGGCGATGTCACCGCTGTGAGCTTCGTTAACAGGCTTTCTCTTAATGCCCTCGTAGATAAACAGCTTGGTGATGGTGCACTTTTCCTGTGTGCCGTCATTTTTAACGAGAACGACCTGTTCACCGGTTCTCAATGTACCCTTGAAGACACGTCCGATGCCCAGACGGCCGATATAGTCGTCATAAGCCAGATTGGATACCTGCATCTGCAGAGGTTCATCATCCTTGTCAGGATATGGTTCCACATAGGAAACGATGGTTTCAAACAACGGCGCTATTCCATTGTCCGGATCATCTTCGTGATACTTGACCAGTCCCTCCTTGGCAATGCCGTAAAGAATCGGGAAGTTGATCTGTTCGTCATTGGCGTTGAGATCAAAGAACAGTTCATATACCAGGTCTATGACTTCCTGGATTCTGGCGTCCTTCTTGTCTATCTTATTGATGACAAGGATCGGTCTTAAACCCAGTTCCAGAGACTTCTGAAGAACGAATCTGGTCTGCGGCATCGGCCCTTCTGAAGAGTCGACCAGCAGAATGACCGTATCGACTGTCTGAATGATACGTTCCACTTCACTGGAAAAGTCGGCATGCCCTGGCGTGTCTACGATGTTGATCTTGTAGTCCTTATAGAATACCGAACAGTTCTTGGAATAAATGGTGATTCCTCTTTCTCTTTCCAGATCGTTGGAATCCATGATTAGTTCCTTGACTTCCTCATTCGGTTTGAAAACACCTGACTGGTTAAGGAAAGCATCAACAAGTGTTGATTTTCCGGCGTCAACGTGTGCGATAACTGCTATATTGATAATCTTCTGTTTGCTCATAAAAATCACTGTCCTTTTTACTCACGGGGTGTATTATAACACTTTTCTGGTAATATGTAAGTCTGTATCTTCAATATCTATGACAACATAGCCTATTTCACTGCCGTCACGGTTATAGGACAGCGCCCCGGGGTTCACCAGCCACAGTCCCTTGTACTCCTCGATAACAGGTACATGGGTGTGTCCGTAACATACTATCTGGCACTTCTTCTTGACCGCAAGTTTAGCCAGTTCATACTGTCTGTTCCACATGCCGTCGCTGTGCGTCATGAAGATGCGGTACTTGCCGCATTCCACTACTCTGTATTCAGGCATTTCGGGGTTGTAATCGCAGTTTCCCTCCACGAAGTATACATTCGGGAACTGTCTGGGATCGCTGCACAGGTCTCCGCAGTGCAGATAAAAATCCGCATCCTTCTCTCTTTCAAGGATGTCCTGGACATTAATGTTACGGCCGTGGGAATCACTCATTACAACGATTTTCATGCTTAATATTTTAAAAAAAGAGCATAATAAAGTCAAATAGCCGGCACTGCCGGCTATCTGTTGTTTTTCAATTATTAATTAGTGCTGCGGTACGCAGAAATCACATGGGTCGTTTCTGCCGGCATTGAGTGCATCCTCAATTGTTCCTTCGAAAATGAGTGAGCTTCTCTTAAGAGCCTGGCAGTCCGGATTCAGGTGGTATGACTTGCCCCACTGAGTATAGTAGACAGTGGTGTTGGTTCCGATTTCAGCTACGGTGCTGTTGTAGTCTTCCTCACTGATCGGGTTCCAGTCAACTGACAGTAAACATGCAGCAACAAGAGCTACGGCTGCGATTGGCAGCAACAGCTTCTTGGTCTTCTTGTCAAGGTCGTTTCTCTTAAGAACCAGATACAGTACCAGCGGTGCCAGACAGATCGCAGCAGCGATGAGTCCCATCTGATTCCATAAGAAGTACTTGACGGAATTGGCCTTGCTGGCAGGGTCAACGTCATTGGCTCTCTTCCATAACTGAGCACCTACGATACATAAGATCAGGTCTAAAACGATAAGTCCGATCTGTACATATAAGGTATACGGGCCGAATGTAACTGTTTTGTTGAGTGACAGAATTACAAATACTTCACAGGCCAGGGCAATCAGCCAGCATACGAATGCGGCGATTCTCTTTCCTGTTGCTTTTTCTCTTCTTTCTGCCTTTGGAGCAGCGGTAGTCCTTGAGACCTTTTCTCCGGTTGAGGCCTTAACGAACTGTCTTTCTTTCTTTTCAGCCATTATTAAACATCTCCTTCTTCTATAAATACTATACTACACCTATGCGTCATCATTTTCCAGTTTGACTGTGAAATAATCACGTATGGTATCAGCTTCCTTTTCACCGACCACTTCCGCAAGTTCTTCGCGTGAAGCGCTCTCGATATTCTCCAGATTCTGGAACTTCTTCAGAAGAGCCCTGCGTCTTTTTGGTCCTATGCCGGGAATGTCATCCAGTTGGGAATGAACCATCTCCTTGCTGCGGACCTTTTTATGGTAGGTTATCGCAAAGCGGTGCACCTCATCCTGCATGCGTGTCAGCTGGAAAAACAGCGGTGACTCTCTGTCTATCTCTATAAGTTCCAGCTCCTTGTTCATAAGCGACGCTGTCTGGTGCCTGTCGTTCTTCACCAGTCCGAATAATCCGACATTAAGCCTTAAGCCGTCTATGACCTCCTTGGCAGCGTTTATCTGCGGTATTCCGCCATCCACTATTATCATATCCGGCAGCGCCGTACGTTCTCTCAAAGCCCTGAAAAAGCGTCTGTAGAGAACTTCCTGCATGTTGGCGGCATCGTTGTTGCGGTTATGAACTCTGTAGAGCCGGTAGTCCTTCCGGCTGGCAATTCCGTCAATGTATACAACCATTCCGCACACCGCGTATTCACCGGAAATATGGGAATTATCGTACAGTTCTATGCGGTGAGTATCACAGTTTGTCAGTTTCTGCAGATAAGCCATGTTCTCTTCAACGGTGCGGTCTTCCCTTTCAGCTATGGCAAACTTCTGACGCAGGTTTATCACGGCATTTTCATTAGCCAGCTCTATCATGGCCCGTTTCTGGCCTCTCTGCGGCTGGTGTATCTTACAGCTCAGTACTTCACCCAGGCCCTCGCAATCGATGTCCTTGGGCAGATAAAGGATCTTGGGTTCAGGATTTTTCTGATAGTACTGAACCAGGTAGGATTCAAAAGCTTCCAGCGGGTCTTCATACAGAGGCTTTAACAGAAGGTGCTTATGCAGAAGCCTGCCATCTCTGTACAGCAAGCCCACGATGGATATGAATCCGTTCTCTACAACATACGAGAAGACGTCTTCGTCTTTTCTGTCTTTCTCATTCTGTACCTGTATCTTGCCTGTGACATGGTCAATGGCTTCCAGAAGCTTTTGACACCTGGCTGCCTGTTCAAATTCCATGTTTTCGGAATAGGCATCTCTTTTTTCTACCAGTTCCTTCTTTATTAACGAGGTATCACCCTTCATGAAGGAGGTAATGCCGTCAACAAGCTGCTGGTAGACTTCCCTGTCGATTTTGTATTCGCACGG
>JAEEGL011047189.1_pt1 | contig 13378 bp, 13 predicted proteins | sample 9134231 | NCBI WGS metagenome assembly JAEEGL01 (sample SAMN16246548, study PRJNA631951) | gut metagenome | biome: gut microbiome; feature: rumen; material: fiber-attached | host: Bos | place: Iran: Karaj | collected 2018-10 | reverse complement strand
TTTCCGACACCGGAATTGCCGGTGAACGCGACTGTCTTGCCGGCAATCAGCTTTTGAAGCGCTTCGATCCCCTCGCCGGTGGCGGCGCTGGTGCTGACCACCGGATAACCCACGCCGCGATAGATCTCCAACAGCTCCCGGGCAGGATCGAGATCCGTCTTGTTCACGCAGAGAATGGGCAGGATATTCTGACGCTCGGCAATGACTGTCATGCGGTCGATCAGAAACGGCTCTGTGACAGGGATCGCGCCGGACACGAGGATCACAAGCGCGTCAAGATTCGCGACGGCCGGCCGGATCAGACAGTTTTTTCTCGGAAGGATCTTTTCGAGCGTACCCTGCGTCGGCTGCGCGCCGGACAGGGAGTATTCGACTTCGTCTCCCACCACAGGGACGTCGCCCTGACGGCGAAATCTGCCTCTCGGCTTGCAGGTTACGATATTATCGCCGTCGGCGACATAGTAGAAGCCGCTGAGCGCTTTCATGATCTTGCCTTTCAAACGTGTTCTCCTTTTTTCGGAACTCAGAACGAGGGATCGTGCGGCGCTTAACCGTTGTTGTCAGAGGACTCCGTCGGGTCCGTGGGCTGCGGGGTGGGCTCTGTAGGCGAAGGCTCCGAGCTCTGCGAGGGCTCGGGATCCGGATTGCTTTGCTCCGGGCCAATGGAAATCGTCAGTGTGATGGCAGTATTCGGCATCAACTCGATGCCGGCCGCCTGAGATTGCTCCATGACCTTCCCCGCGGCAACCGTATCGCTGTGCTTTTCGGTAAAGAACACCATCAGACCGAGCGCGTTGAGCCTGTTTTCGGCGGATTCTTTCGTATCGCCCACCACGTTGATCATCGTCACCGTCTGCTTGCCCTTGGAAACCACAATGGTCACGGTGCTGCCCTCTTCCACCTCCGCATTCTCGGAAGGCGTCTGACTGATCACGGTGCCGGACGGAACGGTGTTGCTGAATTCTTCCTTTTTATTCACTTTCAGGTTCTTTGCCGTAAGCGTTGCCTCCGCGATGGATGCGTCCTTTCCGACGACATTGGGGACGAGTACGGTTTTCGTCTCCTTGCCCATGCTGATGTAGATCGTGACAAACTGATTGTTTTTCAGTGTGGCTCCGGCTTCCGGATCCGTCCTGGTGACGCGATCTTCGGGAATGTCGTCGCTGTATTCCTTATCGGTCAGGATGGTGACGTCCACCTGCATGGCGTTGAGAATGTTCTTCGCGTTTTCAAGCGTTGAGCGGGTGAGATCCGGCATGGTATCGGTCTTTTCACCCAAGGAGATGTAGAGGAAGACCTCCGTTCCGTATTTGACTTTTTCACCCACGTTGATGGCCTGATCGCAGATGACGCCGATGGGATAGTCTTCATTGTAGATGTAGGAACTCTCATTGACTACGAACCGGATACCGGGATAATCACTCTCCTGGATCTCATCCCAAATATATCCGATCATTTGCGGAACAAAGAGATACTCCGGCACGGTGGTGGAGACCTCGGTCGTATTTGTTTCCGTCTCGGCGTTCTGTTCTGATTTGTTGCTGAGGATCAGGATCAGAATGCCGATGAGGGCCACCACAGCCAGGGCCAAAGCGCCGATCATCAGCAGACGGCGCCGTCTTTCTTCCCGATCCTGGCGCTCATATTCCCGCTCCAGCTCCTCCTGACGATTGACGCGGGCGGCGGGACGCTGGCCGTTGTTCTGCGGCCTGGTGGGCTGCGTCCGGGCTCCGGTACCGGCGCCTGCCGGCAGGAAGGTGAAACGAATGGCCGGATTCTTCCGGAACTCCTCCATATCCTTCAGCATGTCGGTGACGGAGGCGTAGCGGATGTTCAGATCGGAGCACATGGCGTGCATGGTGATCTGCTCCAGTCCCGTGGGGATCTCGCTGTTCAGAAGAGAGGGCGACAGCGGGGTGCCGTTGATGTGCTGGATCGCTACGCTGACAGGGGTCTCGCCGTCATAGGGCGGCCTGCCGGTCAGCATCTCATACATGACAACGCCCAGAGAGTAGATATCAGAGCGGTTGTCGACCCGCGCGCCTCTGGCCTGCTCGGGAGAGATGTAGTGGACGGATCCCAGCGCTTCCTTGGTGAGAGTGTTTTGCGCGGAGGCGATGCGGGCGATGCCGAAATCGGCCACCTTGACGCTTCCGTCCTTCAGGATCATGACGTTATGGGGCTTGATGTCCCGGTGGATGATGCTGCGGCCGTGGGCATGCTCCAGGGCTTTGGCGATCTGCATGGCAAAGTGGAGGGTCTCCCGCCAGGAGAGCGGTCCCTTTTTCTCCATGTACTGCTTCAGCGAGATGCCGTCGATGAGCTCCATGACGATGTAATCGAGGCCTTCGTTTTTGGAGACGTCATACACGCTCACGATGTTCGGATGGGACATCATGGCGACAGCCTGCGACTCGCCGTGGAAACGGCGGCGGAGATCCGCGTCGTTGGAGTAGTCGTCCTTCAGGATCTTCACAGCCACCAGCCGGTTGAGCCGGTGATCCATGGCTTTATAAACAACAGCCATCCCGCCGACGCCGATGATCTCCAGGATCTCATAGCGTCCGTCGAGGATCTTGCCGATATATTTATCCATTCTTTGTTCCCTCCTGTCTGCCTCAGCACGCCACAAGAACGGCCGTCACGTTGTCCGGTGCGCCGCGATCCTTGGCGATGCCCACAAGCCTGCGGCAGCAGTCTTCCTTGTGTACGCCGTGTATCACTTCAAACAGCAGCTCCTGATCGGCGAGAAGATTGGTCAGTCCGTCGCTGCAGAGCAGAGCAAAATCTCCCTGCCGGACCGTCGTACAGAAGATATCGCAGGTCACGCTCTCCTCTGTGCCGATGGCGCGGGTGATGAAGTTCTTTCCGGGATAGGATTTGGCCTGCTCCGATGAGAGCTCTCCGCGGCGGACCATCAGCTCCACAAGGGAATGATCCACGGTGACTTTTTGGATCCCGCCCTGGTTGATGAAGTACCCGCGGCTGTCGCCGACATTGACAAAATAGGCTTTTTTGCCGATGATCAGCAGGGCCACAAGGGTGGTGCCCATGCCGTTCATATCGTCGCTGAGTTTTGCGTTCTCATAGACCGCGGTGTTGGAAATAGAGACTGCCGTACGAAGAAGGTATTCCGCGCTGTCCTGGTTCATGCCGCTGCGGTAGCCGCGTTTGAGTTCTTCCACAAAGAGCTCGGCGGCAAGACGGCTGGCGACATTGCCGGATTTTGCGCCGCCCATACCGTCGCAGACGACCGCGGCCAGATCATGCTTGCCCAGCTGCTGCAGAAGGAAATAATCCTGGTTTTGCGATCTGACAAGACCCGGATCCGTCAATCCCCACGCTTCCATATCGTACCGCTCCTTTCGCTTGAGACTCAGGTCCGATTTGTATCGGCCTGGTATTTCCTGCGCAGCTGCCCGCAGGAGGCATCGATGTCGCTGCCCAGGGTCCTGCGGACCGTGCAGGGGATCCCATGGGATTCCAGCAGCTTTTGAAACTGCATAACGGTTTGCCTGTCGCTGGGTTTGAGCGGACTTTCCTCCACGTTGTTCAGGGGGATCAGGTTAACGTGAGCCGGCAGTCCTTCCAGCTTTTTGATGAGGAGCTTCGCAGTTTCCGGGCTGTCGTTGACGTCCCGAATCATTGCGTACTCAAAGGAGATCCTTCTGCCGGTCTCGGCAAAGTATTTCCGGCAGGCGTCCAAAAGCGCGTCCGTGTTCCATCTGCGATTGACGGGCATGATCCGGTCGCGGATCGAATCCTCCGGCGCATGCAGACTGACAGAAAGGGTAAGCTGCAGCTTGCTTTCGGCCAGCTCCAGGATCCTGGGCACGATGCCGCAGGTGGACAGACTGATATGCCGCATGCCGATATTCATGCCATTCTGGCTGTTGATGAGTTCCAGAAAGCGCAGTACGTTGTCGTAGTTATCCAGCGGTTCGCCGATGCCCATGAGAACGATGTTGGAGATCTCAAGCCCGGAATCGAGCTGGGTAAAGAGCACCTCATCCACCATTTCGGAGGGCGTCAGGCGGCGGATCAGGCCGCCGATGGTGGAAGCGCAAAAGGCGCATCCCATGGGGCAGCCCACTTCTGAGGATATGCAGACCGTGTTCCCATGATGATACCGCATGAGAACAGTCTCCACACAGTTGCCGTCGGAAAGCCGCCACAGATATTTGATCGTGCCGTCCTGGGCGGACTGCTGCTTGCGGACCACGGTGGGAACCGTGATCTGATATGCCTCGTCAAGACGCTGACGCAGCGTCTTGGAAAGGTTTGTCATCTCGTCAAAGCTGCGAACGCCCTTATGCAGCCAGGTATAGACCTGCCCGGCGCGAAACTGCGGCTCGCCCATCTCGCGCAGCGCGGAGCCAAGTTCCGTCAGCGTCAGATTTTTGATCTCTTGTTTCAAGTCATCCTCCTGAGCTTTGCGATAAAAAATCCGTCGGTATTGTGTTCACAGGGCAGAAGCGTCAGCATTCCTTCCGGTGCGGAAAGGCCTCCGGGCAGCGTGAACGCCTCGGCTGTATAATCGGGGTGATCCGATAAAAACGCCATGACAAGGTCTTCGTTTTCACGTCGCAGGATCGTACAGGTGCTGAACAATAGTACTCCGCCCGGACGAACGTAGCCCGCCTGATTGTCCAGGATCTTCTTCTGGATCCGCGGCAGCTCCGCAAGAGCGCCCAGGTCTTTATAGCGGATGTCCGGCTTCTTGCGGATCACGCCGAGTCCGGAACAGGGCACGTCCGCAAGGACCGCGTCAAAGCGTTCGGACAAAAACGCCGGCTCCGGATCGGAAGCGTCCTTGCATTCGGCGCTGATACAGGAAAGGCCCAGCCTTTCGGAGCCTCTTCTGATGAGTTCAACTTTATTGGGGTGGATATCGCAGGAAAGCACAGATCCGACGCCGCCCATAGCGATCGCTGCGGCAAAGCTTTTTCCGCCGGGAGCGGCGCAGCAGTCATGAACTCTCATGCCGGGCTGAAGCTGCGCGGCACGTACCGAAAGATTTGCGGCGGGATCCTGAACGTAGAACAGTCCGTCACGAAACGCTTCGCACTGCTCCGGGCTGCCGCCGCGAACGGTCAGACAATCCGGCAGCCAGGGATGCGCTTCGACCGCGTATCCTTCCTTCTTCAGAATCTCAAGCAGCGTTCCGGAGTCGGTTTTTAGCGTATTGGTCTGAAGATAAGCGGCGGGAGCCTCGTTATCGGCGGCAAGCAGCGGCTCAAGCTCAGAGGCAGGAACATTCTCCCGCAAAAGCTCCACCAGGGCTTGCGGATGACTGTACCTGGTGGGAAGGTCCTCCGGCTCAGACATCCGTTCGGGATGCCGAAGCATATTGCGCAGCACCGCGTTGACCAAGCCGGAAGCTTTCACATTCGCCAGACGCTTTGCCTGCTCCACAGCCTCATTGACAGCCGCGGAGGATGGGATCCGGTCAAAAAAACGCAGCTGGTACACGGCAAGTCGAAGGATATCCAGAACCATGGGCTGAAGAGCCTGCGGGCGCTGAACGAAAAGACCGATCCAATGGTCCAGCAGCATTCGGTTTTGCAGCACGCCGTAAACAAGCCGCGAGGCAAGGGCTGCATCCCGACGGTCCAGCTGATCACGTGACAGCTGCTGCTTGAGCGCCGCGTCGGACCAGGCGCCGTTTCGACGGCAGCTGATCAGTACCTGCAGTGCAGTGTCTCTGGCTGACATAGACGCTCCTCCTCACACGGCAGTCCGTGTCATACGGTTTCGATGCGGATCGGGTGTCCGCGGAAATAGTCCGGCGCAGCCATGACCTTTCCACCCGCGGCCTGCAGACGCGTGATCAGCACAGCGCCGTCCCGGCAGGATACGGCAAGGCCTTGCTTTGTCAGCTCAAGCGGCGTTCCGGGCTCTGCTTTTTTCTCTGTCTGCCAGAACTGCGCCTGATAGATCTTGAAGCTGACGCCTCCGAGCTCCGCGCTCGCCGTCGGCCAGGGATTTAACCCCCGGATCTGCGCCAGGACCTGCCGCGCGGAACGGTTCCAATCGATAGGCGCCATTTCCTTTGTGAGCATCGGGGCGTAGGTCGCAAGGGCCGGATCCTGCGCCGTACGCGGCGCAGTTCCTTCTTCGATCTGCTTGAGTGTTTTTTTCAGCAGCTCCGCACCGAGCACGGCCAGACGGTCCATCAGCTCCCCCGCCGTCTCCAATGGTCCGATGGCCGTGGAGGCCGAGTCGATGATATCCCCTTCGTCCATGGCGGCGTTGAGATACATTGCCGTCACGCCGGTCTCCGGCAGGTCGTTCAAGACCGCCCACTGTACCGGAGCGGAGCCCCGCAGAGCAGGCAGGATGCTGCCGTGGATGTTGATGCAGCCCAGAGGCGGAATATCCAAGACCCGCCGGGGAAGGATCTTCCCGTAGGCGACAACGACGATCAGATCCGGCGCCAGGGCCTTCAATTCCTCATAGACCGCGTCGTCCTTGAAGGTCTTCGGCTGGAAGACGGGCAGGCCATACTGCAGCGCAAGCGCTTTGACCTCGGAAGGGATCAGCTTCATTCCGCGGTTTTTTGGGGTATCCACCTTGGTGTAGACGCCCACAACGGAATGCCCGGTTTCGAGAACTGCCTTCAGACAGGTGGCCGCAAAGGCGGGCGTACCCATGAAGACGATCCTCATTCCGCTTCCTCCCTGCTGTTCATCATTTCCTCATACTCTTCATCGGTGAGCATGTGATAGGCTTTTTCGGTGTAAAGGTGGCCGTCGAGATGTTCAAGCTCGTGGCAGAAGCAGCGGGCGATCAATTCCTCGCCCTCGTATTCGTACCAATCGCCGTCTCTGTTTTGCGCCTCGACGCGGACAAAATTCGGCCGCTTCACAAGGCCGTAACGGTCCGGTACGCTGAGGCAGCCCTCCAGGCCGTCCTGTTCACCGGATTGCTCCAGGATCCTGGGATTTACCAGTTCAACGATCTCATCTCCGAGATCGACAACGACGACACGGCGGAGGATCCCGACCTGGGGCGCGGCAAGGCCGACGCCGTTGGCTTCCACAAGAGTCTGTTTCATGTCGTCGATCAATTCGGCCAGACGTCCGTCGAAGCTCGTTACAGGTCTGCTGATCTTATTCAGGGTGGGATTGCCTTCGGTGATGATTTTTCTGAGCGCCATAGTTCCTCCCTAATCAAATCCGTTGATATCGATATAGATACTGACATCTTTGTTCTGCCGGTCGGAGGCAAAGGCCTTCATTTCCCGGCTCAGCATCAGACGCAGCGGTTTGTTATTTTTGCAGCAGAGCGTGAGGCGGAAGCGATATCGGTTGTTGACCTTCATGACCGCGCAGGGAGCCGGCCCCAGCAGATCAAAAACCGTTTGCCGCAGCTCTGATCGTTCGATGTTCTCCCAGACGGCCTTGGCAAACCGGGCGGCGCAGGTCTCCACATGGGCTTCGGGAAAGCCCACAAAACCAATCTGGATCAAGTCATTGCAGGGCGGGCAGCCCCGCAGCCGACGCAGCGGCAGTTCGGCTTTATAGAAGCTGCGGTAGTCCTGCCGTGCGGCCTGCTGCAGAACGGGATTCTGCGGCGTCAAGGTCTGTATCACGGCGATGCCGCTCTTTTTCCCGCGGCCGGAACGACCGACTACCTGCGTGATCAGGGAAAACGTGTTTTCCGAGGAGCGGAAATGATCCACATAGAGGGACATGTCCGCGTCAACGACGCCAACAAGGGTAACGTCCTCAAAATTGAGACCCTTTGCCACCATCTGGGTGCCGATGAGCACGTCCACGGGCTCCGTCTTGAAGCGGCGCAGGACCTTTTCGTGCGAATTGGTGGGTGTGATGGTATCCGCGTCCATGCGGAGGATCGAAGCCTCGGGAAGAGCCTGCTGAAGGTCGTATTCCAGCTGCTGCGTGCCGATCCCGACCTTTTTGAGCGGTCCGCCGCACTCCGGGCAGCGATCTGTGACCGGCTGAGAGTAACCGCAATAGTGGCACATGAGCCGTTCGTTGGCCATGTGATAGGTCAGATGTACGCTGCACTTCGGACATCCCGGCACAAATCCGCACTCTACGCAGATGACCAGCCGGTTTCCGCCGCGCCGATTGAGCAGCAGAATGGTCTTTTCTTTTTTCTTCATCCGGTCGGCGATCAGGCTGACCAGACGCCGGCTGAGGGACGAGTTGTTGCCCTGAAGCATTTCCTGCTTCATATCAACGAGCTCCGCAGCGGGGAGCTGCCGGCCGTTGAACCGGTGCGGAAGCGCGTAGAGCCGGTATACGCCCTGCTGGGCAAGATACATGCTTTCAACGCTGGGGGTGGCCGAGCCGAGCAGGACCAGAGCCCCTTCCCTGCCGCCGCGGTAGAGGGCGATCTCGCGGGCATGATAGCGCGGTGTGTTTTCGGATTTGTATGTGTGCTCCTGCTCCTCGTCGAGGATGATCAGGCCCGGCTGAACCAGGGGCGCAAACACGGCGGAGCGGGTCCCAAGAACGACTCGTGCCTGTCCCCTGCAAACGCGCTTATAGGCGTCATAGCGCTCTCCCACGGGCAGAGCGCTGTGGAGCACGGCGATCCGGCTGCCAAAGCAGGCAGCGAACAGACTCATCAGCTGGGGCGTCAGCGCGATCTCCGGCACAAGCAGCATCGCGCTCTTGCCTTGGGCGAGGCATGTACGGATCAGGTTAACATAAATCGCAGTCTTTCCGGATCCTGTCACGCCGTACAGCAGCGCCGCGCCGGGCTTGTCTGCAGACATTTGCGCAGAAAGGCCCTCAAAGACAGAACGCTGTTCTTCGTTGAGTTCAAAGCGGACGTCTTCTTCCGTCGGTTTGATATCGGATTGCCTAAGGACCTCCTGCACCAGAACGGACACAAAGCCCTGCCGTTCCAGAGCGCGGATCACAGGCCAGGATGCGCCGGTGTAGTACTTCAGTTCCTTGTACGATACCGTACCCAACGTTCCGAGCAGCTCCAGGGCTGCCGCCTGGACCGGCGCGCTTTTCCTGCGCCTGGCACAGTAGGCGTTGATCTGTTCGGCTGTCGCCTCGCATTGGATGATCTTCTCGGTCTTATCTCCGCTTTTCCGGTCGAGCAGCAGGTCTGCCTTGAGCCAGCCTCTGTCCTTCAGCCGGACGGCAGCTTCGGTTGCGGCAGCTCCCGCGCCTGTCTGGCGCTGGAGCGCATCCTCGGACAGAGCTCCGCCTGCCTGCTGCAGCAGGACAATGATCTGATGCTCGAGAGGCGCGTTCTCCGTGCGCTGCTCCCACTGTTCCGGAAGGCGGGCAAGCGAGAACACCTGCTTTTGCCTGAGCCACAGGCCGGCGGGAAGGATCGTGCGGATTGCTTCGTAAAAAGTACAGAAACAGCGTTCCCGTACAAAGGCCGCAAGGCGGAGCATGCGATCGTCCAGGACCGGTTCCGCGTCCATGACTGCCGTGATGGATTTCAATTGTTGCCTGTCGGGAGAAGGATCGTCCTCCAGGGCAAGGACCATCCCCTCCCGGGTCTGGTTCCCGCGGCCGAAGGGCACGCTGACCCGCATCCCGGCAGACAGCTGCATGGATGCCGGGACCAGATAACTGTAGGGCTTATCAATGGAATAGACGAGCCCCTCTATGGCGATCCTGGCGACCATGTTCCTTCCTCCAAAAAGTTCAGTTCAGTTTCAGCGAAGATACTCCCGCTTTACCTCGGCGGAGAGCTTACCGTCGGCCACTTCCCGGATGGCGAGCGTCACGGGCTTCTCGGCCAGCGGTTCGCCGAATTCCTTGGATTCGATGGCGATCTGACGGGCGCGGCGCGCCACGACATTGACCAGCAGATAGCGGCTGTCGATATGATTCAAAAGCTCACTCATAGGGGGATAAAGCATATTAAAGGGCCTCCTTCAAGACATCTGTCTGATTTTTTGTTTCTAATTTGTTCGCCCGGAGGATCGCTGCGACGTCGTCCACAGCGTCTTCGATGCGGTCATTGACAACGATATATTGGTACTGCGGGGCGACGAGATATTCCATCCGCGCCTGCTGCAGGCGCATCAGGACCTTTTCCTCGTCTGTATCTCCCCTGCCGCGCAGGCGATTGCCCAAAACTTCAAAGGAAGGCGCGGCGATAAAGATCGAAATGGCTTCGGGGCGGCGCTTCATGACCTGCAGGCCGCCCTGGACCTCGATCTCCAGGATCACGTCGTAGCCCTGTTCCAGCATACGGTCCACCGGTTCCTCCGGCGTGCCGTAGCGGTTGCCCACATACTGCGCATGCTCCAGGAATTTGTCCTCGGCGATCATCTGCTCGAATTCCTCGAAGGAAATAAAGTAATAATGTACGCCGTGTACTTCGTTGGGCCGGATCGGTCTGGTGGTGGCGGAGACGGAGAGCTTGATGTTCTCGGCCCTTGCGCGAAGCGCGCTCACAACGGTTCCCTTTCCGACACCGGACGGCCCGGAGATCACGATCAGTCTACCCTTCTTCATCTTCATCCTCCTCGTCCGATCCGCTGAGCCGGGATCTGATCGTTTTCGGTTCCAAAGCGGAAAGGATCACGTGATCCGTATCCATAATCAGGACCGATTTCGTCTTGCGTCCGAAGCTGGCGTCGATGAGCATCCCTCTGTCGCGGGCTTCCTGCACCAACCGTTTGACCGGAGCCGAATCCGGACTGATGACTGACAGCAAACGCTGTGCAGAGACCATATTCCCAAATCCGATGTTAATCAGCTTCATTGTATCCCTCCCGTTCCGGGGCTCGGTATGTGATCTGGTATTCCGTTCCGTGCCGCGGGCGGCACGGGATGCTTACTCAATGTTCTGGATCTGCTCGCGGATCTTTTCCAGTTCCGCTTTCATGTTTACGACCACGCGGGAGAGCTCCAGGTCGCTGCATTTCGAGCCGATGGTGTTGGTCTCGCGGTTGAGCTCCTGCATCAGAAAATCCAGCTTGCGGCCGATCGGTTCGTTGGATCGCAGCATCGTGTCAAGTTGGTCGAGATGGCTGCGCAGGCGGACCGTTTCCTCGTCCACAGCGACTTTGTCGGCAAAAATCGCAGCTTCGGTCAGGATCCTGCCCTCGTCAACGGAGGTCGAAGAAAGGACCTCCTGCATGCGGGCGAGCAGCTTCTCACGGTACTCGGCGACGGTCTGCGGACTGCGGGCCTCCACCTTTCCGACCATCTCGCGTATGGCTGCGGCCTTGGCGCGAAGATCTGCCGCGAGAGCTTGTCCCTCCGTCTGCCTCATGCCGTCATACTGCTCCAGCGCTTGCTCCACAGTATCAAGCAGCCTTGTTTTCATCAGCTCTTCATCGAGCTCGGCCTTTTCAACGGTGAACACATCAGGAAGTCTGCTGAGGGCATTGACCGAAATGTCGTCACGAACGTCATAGTCCGCGGCGATCTGCTTCATCAGCCTGAGGTATCCCTCCAGGACGGAACGGTTCAGACCGATGCTTACCTCATCTCCGCCTGTCATAGAAACGGAAATGAAAACGTCGACCTTACCGCGGGAAACGTGCTGCTTCACAAGCTGTTTTACGGCGTCCTCGGCAAAGGAATAGAGCCTGGGCAGCTTGACGCTGCAGTCCAAATAACGGTTGTTCACGGAACGAAGCTCCACCGTGATCTGTTGATCCTCAAAGGCGGCGGAAGCTCGACCGTAACCGGTCATACTCTTGATCAAAATGTCAGCTCCTTTTATTTGATGCGCGGCAGGATGCGGATCCTGAAGAATCCGATCATTATGGAAAACGCGATATCATACAAAACAAAACAGATCAAAAGAACCGCTGCAAGGAATCCAAGGATCCACGTCGAAGTGAGTTCCGGAAGAGAGGCGAGGAAAAGGTCCCGAAACAGCAGATAGAAAACCGCCATGCAGACGGAAAAACCGACGATCTTCAAGGCCCATCCCAGGGCCGGTTTTTTTAGCCTGGTCTGCAGGATCTCTATGAGGGCCTTCCAGATGGGATAGTGTCCGAAAAAGAAAAGGAACCAAAGAGCGGGAGACTTGTCCGGCAAAAGCAGCAGCGCCAATATTCCCGCGGCAGCAAAGGTGCCGAACGCCCACCAGCTTCCGCAGACGATGACGACCGCAGCGGGAAAGATCCCGGCAAGCGCAGTGACGGCAAGGCGGACCTGTCCGATCACCGCAGCGAGATAGAGCAGCGCAAAGCATGCCGCGGCGATCATTGAGGCGATCGCAAGCTTCTTCGTCTTACTCATCGGCATCCGCTGCACAGGCAGTTCAGGCAAAGCAGCGTGTTGCAGATGCTGCAGGCGGTATCAAGGTCGCTTTGCTGATAATTGGTGGCGCGATAAGGCGTATAGCTTCCGCTGACGTTGCTGAGCGCACGCTGGTACTCATAGTTTCCGGGAGCAAGATTGCAGGCGTTCCGGAAACAGCTGCGCGCCTGATCCAGCCATCCGCGGCGATAGGCGATCTCACCCTTAAGATAATACCACTCGGCGCCGTGGTCCTGCATATTGTTGAGCAGCGACTCCGCATAATCGAGCTGGTTGGCGTTGATATAGCTGCGAATCGAGCTGAAAGCACTGCTTCCGCCGTAAGCCGAACCGCCGGTGGATCCCGAATAACCGGAGCTTTGCTGATAACCTCCGCCGGAGGAAGCGCTCCTGGCTTTCACGATGGAGTCGTAGGCCTCGTTGATCTCCTTCATTTTTTCCGAAGCCAGATCCGCCAGAGGGTTGTTCGCATAGTTGTCCGGATGATATTTTTTTACAAGCTCGTGATAGGCTTTTTTGATTTCGCTGTCGGAGGCATTGCGGGAAACGCCTAAAACTTCATAGGGGTCTCTCATGTATCTTGCTCCTTTCGGGGTTTGTCTTTCTTTCGAGACCGGAACGTCCCGTTTTTGACTGCCGTGAATACCGACGGCAGACCGAGATAAATGATATTTTCAAGCAGTCCCTGATAGCTTTTGACCGGGATCAGATTGAACGCAGAACCAGAAATGTTCACAGAACAGTCGGTCAGTTCCGAGAAATACCGAAGATCCTCCTCACAGAGCTTCCCGTCCCGAACCGAAAACCTGAAGCGAAGCGGGTTATAGCTGCCGGTTTTGCAGTCGTCGGGCAGATCGTCCAGCGCATCGACAAGATATAGAAATCTGCCGATCTGATAGAGCAACACCTTGGCGGGCTTTTGCACGGGTTCTTCCAGATCGTCGGCACAGGCGGAAACGATGCACGCGAAGGCGTCCGAGGTGGCGTCGATGCTGTCGCTCCGGGCCTTCTCCAGCTCTGAAAGGGCGTTGAGCCGCTCCCTGGCGATCCGGGCAAACTCCGGAGCGTCCGCACAGGCGCGGCGCCAGGCTCTCTTGTAGAACAGACGCAGGAAGCGATAGGGCAAAGCCTTGAACCAGCCGTTGTCC
>JAEEGL010578876.1_pt1 | contig 13378 bp, 12 predicted proteins | sample 9134231 | NCBI WGS metagenome assembly JAEEGL01 (sample SAMN16246548, study PRJNA631951) | gut metagenome | biome: gut microbiome; feature: rumen; material: fiber-attached | host: Bos | place: Iran: Karaj | collected 2018-10 | reverse complement strand
ATACTCCTCATACACGGCCTCCAGCTCAGTATGGAATCCGCGGATCACCATGTTCTGGAAACGGTCGCTCTGGATCTTTGCCCAGTTCTCAATCTCGTTGGAGGGGATATCTTCCACATAACAGGTCACATCGTTGGAGGTGAAGGCGTTCGTACCCTCAGCGCCAATGGCGGCCATCAGCTTGTCGTACTCGTTGGGGATGAAATACTGGGCTGCGAGCTGCGACACGGAGTCAATCTCATGATAAGCCTTCTTGCGGGCCTCTGCGTCGGTGAGCTTACGATAGGCCTCGTAGCGCTGCTCTATCTCGTCGAGCAACGGGGCCTCTGCCTGATGATTGTTCGTACCAAACTTATTGGTGCCCTTGAACATCAGGTGCTCCAGATAGTGTGCCAGACCAGTGGTCTCCGCAGGATCGTTCTTCGAACCAGTCCTCACGGCGATAAACGTCTGCAACCTCGGCTTCTCATTATTCACTGAGAGATACACCTTCAGACCGTTGTCGAGGGTATAGATGCGAGTCTTCATCAGATCGCCATTCACCGTCTCAAACTTGTAATCCTTAGCCTGAACGCTCATCCCGAGCATCAAACAAGCCACTGAAAAAAACAAACGCTTTATCATATCATCTGTAAACCGTAAACTGTAAACTGTAAACAAAAAATTAATTCTCGTAATCAATCTCATGGTCAAGCTTCTCGAGGAACTCGTCGAAGACTTCTTTATCCACATCGCCCATGGCATACTCCTTCTCCGCATCCTTACGGATCTCGGCAATCCATGCACGACGGGCTTTGATGTAGTCTTCGTGAATATGCTCCGCTTCTGCCTCGGTGATTTCTTCAAGACCATAATAGTCGAGGATCATCTGATAGGACCACGACCAGCGGTATTCGCCATAGTTCTCGTTGATCTCCACAAAACGGTCAAGCAACTGCTGGATGTTATCGATATCCCCATTCTTGATATCGCGGACCATCCTCAACTCCTCGCTCTCTGGCAAGAGAAGACCACTCAGATCTGTCCAGCGGCCTTTACCCACAAGACTCTTCGGACGTCCGAAGTATCCCTCCTTCTGAGCACGCTTCAGCACGGCACCCATATAGATACGCAGGGCGATGTCGTAATACTTCAGGCCCTTCCGCAACGACGAGGCATTAATCACATATTCATGGAAGTTATAGGTCGACACATTGTCGCCTGAAGCCTCGCGCAGGGCCGTCAGGATCTTGATGCCCTCCATGATCTCACCCACGGTGAAGGGCGAGAGCCAGTCGAAGTTGATGATACTCTTCTTAGACAACTTAGAGCGTTTGTCGCGCTTGGGCCATTTCTTGATATCACGATAAAGACCCACGGTGGTGATGTTACGTCCAGGCACCAGCGACATGGTCTCACCATAGTTGATGAGGTATGAGAAAGGCAGGTTACGGGTGTCGGGATGGTGCATCAGTTTACCAAAGCAGACGCTGAACGCACCAATCGTGGCGGGCATCAGGATATAGGCGCCAGAAGCCGTCTTCGTACCACGCTCGAGTGTTCCCCAATGCAGAGGACCCATCTTATAGGCGTGGTTCGAGAAGTTTGTGTTCGAGCCGGCATTATAGAACGAGAACTCACCGCCGATGAGCAGCGAACTCTTGTGGTGGGAGGCGCAGAACGGTCCGCAGAAGGCAGCACAGGCCTCACCGTTGGCCATGAACGAGTTGGCGAAGAAGAGACTGGCCTCTGCCGTGAAGCCGTTGGTGATCTGACAAGCCTCTCCCACGAAGCAGTCTTGCATCTTCACACTGTTATTGATAGAACAACCGTCGCAGATGATGGAGTTCTCGCAGATGACACCCGTTCCGATGAATACCGGAGCATCCATCGAACTCATCACCGTACACTCCGAGAGACGGGCAGCACCAGAGATCTCACAGTCGCCCTTGATGACGGTGTTCGTGATATCCTTGGCATTGATGATCTTCACATTGTTGCCGATATAGCCACGATCAGGACGAGACACGCGGAGCTCGTCTTCAATCATCTGCTGAAGCGTCTGACGCAGGCCTTTGTCGTTGTAATGCTTCACCATGAAGGAGGCCAACTGTGAGTTCAGCTCACGGAAGATGGTCACATTGCCGTCGCCCATCTCGTTGAGCACACTGATAACGGATCCCTCGCCATAGGTAGCGTCATCTGTCGTCTCAAGCGTGCATATATTAGAGATGTAACAGTCGTTGCCGATGGTATAGTTGTTGATGTAGTTACCCACCTTCTCTATCAGACAGTCGTTGCCGACGGTCACGTTTCGCAGTGTCGTGTCGTTGATGCCCGAGTGTTTAAAGAAGCCCTTGGTCACCTCCACCTGTTTGTTAAACTCGCCCAGGCGAATGTCACCATAGAAGATCACGCGGTGGAAGTTATAGGGTTTGAAACCCTCTGCCACCATCACACGGTCCCAGTCTTCTGCCCAGCACACATTGTTCTCTAAAACCTCAATCTCAGTTTGTGTCAGTTGTCTGTACTCACTCATAGTCTTGATATAAAAAATCGTTATACGGATATTTCTGGACGTGCAGCTCGCGGACTCTCTTGTAGAGCACCTCGCGCAACTCGTCAATGTTCTCTTTCTTCTTCGCGGAGATAAAGAGACACTCTAAGTAATGTCCTTCCCCTCCTGAGTTAGGAAGGGTCAGGGGTGGTCTGAACAGCCCCCTCTTTCCCATCCACGTCTTCTTAAGATCCTCCAGCGAGACATTCTCCTTCGTGGCTGGCGACAGGTCGTCTTCCTCCTTCTCCACCCAGGTATAGGCGTCGATCTTGTTGAACACGAGCATCTGCGGCTTCTCCGCACAGCCCAGCTCCATCAGCGTCTCTTCCACCACACGGATCTGTTCCTCAAAGTCGGGATGGGAGATGTCCACCACATGCACCAGCAAGTCTGCCTCACGCACCTCATCCAGCGTCGACTTAAACGACTCCACGAGGTCAGAGGGCAACTTACGGATAAACCCAACGGTGTCTGCCAAGAGGAAGGGCAGGTTGTCGATGGTCATCTTGCGGACGGTGGTGTCGAGGGTGGCGAAGAGTTTGTTCTCGGCAAACACTTCACTCTTTGCCAACAGGTTCATCATCGTCGACTTTCCCACGTTGGTATAGCCCACGAGTGCCACACGGATCAGCCGTCCGCGGTTCTTTCGCTGCGTGGTCTTCTGTTTGTCTATCTCTGCCAGACGCTGCTTCAACAGGGTGATGCGCTGGAGGATGATACGACGGTCCATCTCCAACTGCGTCTCACCAGGGCCACGCAGTCCTACGGAGCCTTTGCCGCCACCAGAGCCCGAACCACCGCCTTGTCGTTCCAAGTGTGTCCAGAGCCGCTGCAGACGGGGCAGCATATAACGGTGCTGTGCCAGTTCCACCTGGGCCTTGGCCTCTGCCGTCTGCGCCCGCATGGCGAAGATATCTAATATTAAAGAGGTACGGTCGAGGATCTTCACCTGCAACTCCTGTTCGATATTGCGGATCTGCTTGGCAGAGAGTTCATCGTCGAAGATCACCATACCTACTGGTTGTGGTGGAGGGTTAAAGGTGGACCCTCCACCCTCCTCCTTCAACCATTCGTCGTAGGCGTCCTGACATTGCTTGATATAAGCCTTGATCTCCTGAAGCTTTCCGCTGCCCACATAGGTCGTCTGACTCGGGCCACCCACCTTCTGGGTAAACCGCTTCACCGTCACGGCGCCTGCCGTGTCTGCCAGAAACTCCAGTTCATCGAGATATTCTTTGGTCTTGGCCTCATCCTGCTCCTTGGTGACGAGTCCCACCAACACAGCTGTCTCGGCCTTGGCCTCTGATATTACAAATTCTTTCAATCCTTACTTTAATTTTTGCGCACAAAGATAAGGCTTTTCTGCGAGAGAATAGAGGGATTAACACACATTAATAAAAAAAAAATCAGTATTCTCATCATTTTTTTTGGAAAATTTGTACTTTTGCACCCAGAATTACGAACCAATATAAACAATAACATTATGAGAGTAATCATTCAGTCCGACTATCAGAAGCTGTCTCAGTGGGCAGCTGAGCATGTCATTGAGCGTATCAACAAGTTCAATCCCACCCCCGATCACAAGTTCGTCCTCGGCCTTCCCACAGGCTCTTCTCCCGTCGGCATGTACAATGCCCTCGTTGAGGCCAACCGCGCCGGCAAGGTATCGTTTAAGAACGTCATCACCTTCAACATGGACGAGTATGTAGGTCTGCCCGAGACCCATCCTGAGAGCTATCATGCCTTCATGGCCCGTAACCTCTTCGACCACATCGACTGTCCGAAGGAGAACATCCACATCCTGAATGGTAATGCCCCTGACCTGCAAGCCGAGTGTGAGCACTATGAGGCTATGATTGCTGAGGCAGGTGGCATCGACCTGTTCATCGGAGGCATCGGCCCTGATGGTCATATCGCCTTCAACGAGCCGGGTAGCTCGCTGCGCAGCCGTACCCGTATGAAGACGCTGACGACAGACACCCGCATCGCCAACAGCCGTTTCTTCGGCGGCAGACCTGAGAATGTGCCTGCCCACGCCCTGACGGTTGGTGTCGGCACCGTGATGGACGCCCGTGAGGTGATGATCCTCGCCAACGGTCACGCCAAGGCCCGTGCCCTGCAGGCTGCCATCGAGGGTAGCGTCAACCACATGTGGACCATCAGCGCCCTGCAGATGCACGAACACGGCATCATCGTCTGCGACGAAGAGGCTGCCGACGAGCTGAAGGTCAGCACCTATAAGTATTTCAAGGATATCGAAAGTGACCAGTTATTATAATGAGAAAGGTTCTTTTATCCCTATTATTAACGTCATCAGTCCTTTGTTGGGCTGGTGACGTTATCATTTCGTCACCGTCAGGCAACCTGCAGGTGACCGTGAGTGACGCCGGCGGACGGCTATACTATTCGGCCAGTCTCAACGGCCAGCAGATGCTTCTCCCCTCAGCCCTCGGACTGAAGACCAGCATCGGCGACTTCACCCGTAACCTCGCCATTCGCAATTCTGACTTATCTTCTGTAGCAAAGAGCTACACGATGCGTGGCACCAAGGCCTCAGCGAGTGATTACAAAGCCACGAAGGCCGTACTCGACGTGGAGAACAAAGACCATCAGCAGTTCAGCGTCATCTTCCAGGTCTCTGACAACGACATCGCCTTCCGCTATGCCGTTCCCCGTCAGAAGTGGCAAGACCAGAATCCCAAGCGCCTGCGCATCAGGAGCGAGATCAGCAGCTTCAACTTCCCCGACGGCACGACGACCTTCATCTCTCCGCAGATAGGTCCTGAGAGCGGCTGGGAGCAGACCAAACCCAGCTACGAGGAAGGCTACTCCGCCGATGCCCCGATGGACACCGCCTCGCAGTTCGGCCACGGCTACATCTTCCCGGCGTTATTCCACATTCAAGGAGACGCCTGGGCCCTCGTCAGCGAGACCGGCGTCACCTCCGGCTACTGCGGCAGCCACCTCTCCGACTATCAGGCAGGCGTTGGCTACACCGTCGCCTATCCCGATGCCGGCGAGAACAACGGCTTTGGTGCCGACTATGCCGCCATCCCCCTGCCCGGCGAGACCCCGTGGCGCACCATCACCCTCGGCCAGACGCTCAAGCCCATCGCAGAGACCACCATCAGCTACGATGTCGTAGAACCCCTCTACGAGCCCTCCACCGACTACAAGCCAGGCCGTTACACCTGGAGCTGGCTGCTCTGGCAGGATAACTCCGTCGTCTACGACGATCAGGTGAAGTTCATCGACCTCGCCTCGACGATGGGATTCGAATACTGCCTCGTCGACAACTGGTGGGACACGCAGATCGGCCGCGAACGTATCGAGGAACTCTCGAAGTATGCCCAGTCGAAGGGCGTACACCTCCTGTTATGGTACAATAGCAACGGCTTCTGGAACGACGCGCCTCAGACGCCGCGCAACTGTATGAACACGTCGATAGCCCGTGAGCGCGAGATGCGTTGGCTGCAGCGCATCGGCGTCAAGGGCATCAAGGTCGACTTTTTCGGCGGCGACAAGCAGGAGACGATGCGCCTCTATGAAGACATCCTCAGCGATGCCAACCGCTTCGGACTGCAAGTCGTCTTCCACGGCTGCACCGTGCCCCGCGGCTGGGAGCGCATGTATCCCAACTTCGTCGCCTCCGAGGCCGTGCTCGCCAGCGAGAACCTGTTCTTCGGCGAGGAGGCCACCTTCCGCGAGCCCTTCGACCTCACGCTCCATCCCTTCTGCCGCAATGCCACGGCCTCGATGGACTGGGGCGGCATCATCATGAACAAATGGATGTCGCGCGACAACAAGAGCCGCCACACCCGCAAGACCACCGACATCTTCGAGCTCGCCTCAGGCCTCATCATGCAGACCTCCGTGCAATGCGTCGCCATGCAGCCGAACAACCTCACGGAGCTGCCGCAGTTCGAGATGGACTTCCTCCGTCAGCTGCCCACCACGTGGCAGGAGACACGCTTCATCGACGGCTACCCCGGCCGTTACGTCATCCTCGCCCGTAAGGCCACCAACGGCCGATGGTACGTCGCAGGCCTCAACGCCCTGAAGGAGCCACTGACGCTCACCCTCTCGCTGCCGATGTTTACTCCAGGCCAGACGTTGCAGTACTATGTCGACACCAAGACCGGCGAGCCCACGCTCACCACGCTGAAGCTCGACAAGCGAGGCCGCGCCAAAGTCACCATCCAGCCCAACGGCGGAATGATCATCCAATAGAGAAAAGCCCCTGTCAATCACTTGGCGGGGCTTTTTTATGTCGAAATATATAAAATAAGCGGATAAGCGAATAAGCGAATCAGCACTCTTTCTTCACTTTCTTGTAAATCTTCGGCCTGCCTGAGCCACTCGTCAATAAGTTGTTTTGAACAAGTTTCGAGACAATCAGCCGTGCGTAGCTTTGACTGATATTAAACTTCGCTGTCATTTCTGAGGTTTTCACCTCATCAGGCATTTTGTTATAGTAGTTCAACAGCCGCTCCATCTCCGAGTCATAGCTCTGCTCCGTCACCAGCTCATCCGAGTCTTTCAGATGGTCTTTCGTAAACCGCCCGAAATACATCTTCTGGGTAAACAGCTGCAGCTCGGTGAAGAGGATACACAGCTCATTGTCCAGCTTGTCGGTCTTGAATTGATGGTCTTTCTGCCATTCGTCCCAGTGGCGCATCAGGATATAGGGTGCGGCGCCGTGGATGCCGTAGTACGAGATACGCTTGATGAGGAAGGCCGTCTCACCGTCTTTCTCCACCTTGGCCGTCTCTGCCTTCTCCTTACACCACTCAAACACCGTGTTGACCACCTCCTTCAGCGGCAGCTCCCCACGGGCATCGTCCAGCCGGTAGGCCCAGCTCGACAGCGTGGCGCTGTCTTTCATCGCCGACTCTACCGAGTTGTTGTAGCCCGAGAAGTCAAACAGGCTCGATCCTAACGGCACGACACACATACGCGTCGACAGGCCGCTGCCATAGTTCCGCTTGGTGATCTTACGGTACAGGGCCATCGGCGTACCCGTATAGATGAAGTTCCAGTACACCGAGAAGAAGCCTGCTATCGAGTCGTTGTTCTTGAACTGCTGGCTGATCTTTTCGTTGTGGAAGGCCTTCAGCTCCCACGACTGCTTGTCGCGGTATTCCGACTTGTTGAGCGCCGTCACGCTGTCGAGCTCCGAGTCAAACGAGTAGAGGTGCAGGTGCAGCAGGTGTCCGTCCACCTCCTCGGCGTTGTTCTCCATGTCCTCGATCATCTGGCCGTTGGTCGAGTTGGCACCATAGGTGCGGATGGTGGTCTTCGGCTTCTCGATCAGGTCTTTGTCGTTGGCCTTGTTCTTAGCCTTCTCCGACGAGTTGTTCATCGACTGGTTCTTGCGCTTGTAGTCGTTGATGAGCCGGAACTGCGGGTCGTCGTTGTCCTTCAGCGGCTTCATCAGGATATTGTTCAGGTCGTCGATGGTCCCCTTGCCCTGTCCGGGCAGCGCCACGATATACACCTGATAGTTCAGCCGGCACAGCTTCTCCGGGCGCCAGTAGTGGTGGTAGTAGCAGCGGGTGGCCAGCGTGCCGAGCATGCAGGCCGCCGCCATGGCGATCGCCGGGCGCTCGGTGACGGTGCTGGTCATCCTGAACAGCTCGGGCATGCAGGGATAGTACTTCGCCATCCTGCCCAGCCGCTCACCGAACTCCATCAGCGTCCTCCGTACACCGTCCTGCGTGAACGACGCGCCGTCGGTGCCCTCGGCCGTGCCGCGGTGATAGTCGCGTATCACCTTGCCCAGCGTCTCGGGCATCTTCGTGGTGTACTTCCACCCTAAGGCGTCGTTGATCGAGCGCATCACGTCGCGCCCCTCCAGCACCTGCTCCTGCACCAGCGGCTGGCGGAAGAGGAAGTAGAGCACCGTCTTCGCGTCGTTGTCTGTCACGTGCCGCAGGTCGCGGGCCATCATCATCATCGTGTCGTGACGGCTCTTCATGTTGGCGGTCTTCCGCTCGACATAGGTCTCTACGATCTTCGTCAGCGGTATTCCGTCATAATCCTGTCCCTCAATTCCGCCATCGACTTCGAGCTCGCGATGCTCTCGAATAGCAGACAGCTGAGCACGAATCCACGCTCCAAGCTCGGGCTCAGCCACCTCAGTGCCGCTTGGAGCAGTAGTAGGGCGCACCGTGTCAGGAAAAAGATCAACATCGGCACTGCCGTCACAATAACGCCCGTTCCAACGAGCCACATATTCTTCGTTTTCATAACTGGTCACTTCTGGGTCAAACAATAGGATATCCTCACTGGTCGACACGAACGAGAGCCGCGAGGCGTCCTTGCACTTGTCGTCCAGGGCGACGCCCACGCCGAAGGCTTCGGCGAAGGCCTTCTGGTTCTGAAACAGGTTGCCTCGCTCTATCGAGCAGGGCATCACGATCTTCAGGCCGTAGCCCGAGGGTGTGACGTAGGCGAAGAAGGGTTTCCAGTCCATCACGCCTTTCTGCACCAGCTCTCCCCACAGGTCTTTCGGGTTTTCCACCTCGTCGAGGTCCACCATGAAGAGGCCGTTCATCACGGCAAACTGCTGGTGTCGCCACGTATCCACGGGTTTCTTCTTGCCGTTCGAGTCCTCAAACTCATGGGGCGTGAATGTCGATGTGCTGAAGCACACGCCGGGCAGGTCTTTTTTCTTTTTGCCCATCTCGCCCTTATACTTCTTCTCGTTCACTTTGTCGCCCCGCTTTTTGGCTGCCCACCATAGCGGGGCTATCTTCCTGATCTCGAAGATCGTCTGCGCCACCTCCCTCGTCCTGAAGACGGCCAGCAGATCGTCGAGCCGTGTCACCGTCGCCGTCGCCGACCACCGGTTCATTTCAATACATATTGCCATTTTCTTTTTTTAAAAAGTTCCTTTTTTTAGTTTACAGTTTACAGTTTACGGTTTACAGTTGATTACTTCTATAGTCAGCAATGATTCCAGGGCTTGCCAGGTTATCATCTATAAACAATAAACTATAAACAAACTCACACTGCCTCCAGTCATATCATCTGTACGCTCGGCTTTGCCGCTTGCTACCGAAGGGACGCAAGAACTTAAACCGTAAACCGTAAACAAAAACATTAGTCCTCAATCACGTACTCCATATCCTCCGGGCTCGGCTCCCGCAGATCCTTGCCCAAGGCCTTCTGGAACGAATCCACCACCCCCAGACGGACATCCTCCGCAAACTGGTCGTAGTCGAACTGCGTCTTGCCTCGGGCCTTGCGCTCAGCCGACCACATCAGGTAGACCTTGCCCATCAGCCTGTCCAGCGTGATGCTGTCCGTGTCGAACACCAGCACGTTCATCAGGTGAGTCGCCAGCAGGTTGATGCCTTCCCTATACGTCCTCACCTTCGCAAACTGCATGTTAGCCAGCCCCGGGTCGTTCCTATAGATGTGACATCTCACCTGCGTATACTTCGATGCTTTCTTGAATTTTGCCATATCAATTATGTAAAAATATCTTGTAGATAGAAGAAGATAGAAGAAGATAGAAGGAGATAAAAGACAATAGTTTGCAGAAAGTGTATTGTCCTCTATCTTCCGCCGCTGAAAAGCGGCTATCTTCCTTTATCTTCCTATATCTTCTTAACATGCTACTTGTACAAAAAGTTCATACTAATCGTCTTATAGATCTTCGTTTGCAGCTCCTGCAGCTCCATCTGCATGATCTGCGGATTCTTCAGGTCGAGCGAGATGTAGATGTTCAGCTTCTTCTTCGACTTGTTCTGCCACATCGTCATCCGGTCCGTCTCCACCAGCAGACAAGAAGGCTGGTACTTCGCGTTAGGCTCCGTCCTGATCTTGTCCTTCAGTTCTCCCACGATCATCCCCACGGCCGAGCCGATGGGATCAGGCAGCTCCGAGTTCACCTTCGCCGTCACGATGATGCTCGACTCCTTCTCGCCCGCCGTCTTCGAGACCGTCACGTGCTTCGTCTTATGCATCACCTCGCGTTTCATCTCAGGGTGCTGCACGCTCTGCACGAACTCATACACACCCTCTGCGTTCCATCCCTTGAGGCGTCCCCTCAGGTTCAAGTCGGGGTTCCTCCTGGGGCGAGTGCTCTCACACTCACCCTCCTGAGGCTCCTCTATCTGTGGAACGACGTTCTGTTTCTCTTCCTCTTTCATACACCCTCAAAATTTACTTTGCTGATCTTGTTCAGGCGAATCTGGTTCTTGTAAACCTTGTCGTGCGTCCGTTCGCTCTCCCAGCTGGAGAGGCTGATGGTGACGTCCACCTGATAAAGTGTATTCGTCTGGAGAGGATTCTTCTCCAACCTCTCAGCAAAAGCGCCTAACGCCTCGGCATAAAACTCATTCTGTTCGTTCTTGAAGAAAAAGCCCTTCTTCTTCAGCGGTTCTCTGTTCTGTCCGCCATTCACACTCTTCTGTGATTCCTTGTTCTTGTCACCCTCCTTATTATTACTATCGATGGTGACCATCGCCTCCTGATCCGTGCATGTTACTAAAATCTGCATAATCTTAAATCTTTAAAATCGTTTATAATATTAAATCTGTGAAATCTGTGGCTAAAAATAGTTTTACCTTTTTACTTTTTTACCTTTAAGAAAAGTCGCACAGCGGATCCAGTTCCCTTGGATCGCTGATCTCCGCCGCCGCCAAGATATTTTCCGGCAGTCCGTAATAATTCTCCGACTCCCCGATAATACATCTTGCTAACACGGCCGCCTGCGACAGCCCCTTCTCAAACTCCTTGTCGTCACTCATTTTGTTGTTCCTGAGATACGCCAGGATCCCCTTCAGGATGTCCAGCAACATCGGCAAAATTGCCTTTAAGATTTCTTTCTTATCGAATTTCATAAACGTAATAATTAAAATTGAACATACTTGTAAATGATTCACGCTGCAAATGTAGACACAAAAAAAAGCGCCAGCAAAATTCGCCAGCGCTTTAGCCCTCATTTTCGCCCTTTTAGCCCTTATTTTCGCCCTTTTGGTCTTTTTTTTAGCCCTCTATTTCTTCATTTTTGTCTTTTTTCAGGGGATAGAGCTTCAGTAGTTCGTTGTTAATCATTTCCCCCAGTAGACAATAACAATTCAACACACCGTCTTTACGCCAATTCTCCAAACGGAGCGACAAATGGCCTTTACTCATCATCTTATAGATGGCATTCGTGTTGCAGGGATAAGCGAACGATTTGGCATCGGGTCTTTTGTTGACTGTTCTGGTAAAATCCTGAGGCGTCCCCTTATATCCCCAGATCTGATACATCTGAAATCCTATACCCCAACAGCGCATGCTGTTCCAAAGCCCTTTTTCCTTGGCCCTCAGAAACAATTTCATCATATCGTCAAAGGTCGGCACCCGTGACTCTTTCTCTGCCTGATGGCGGGCATAACTCTCAAGAGCCGTGCTGTTGTTAATCGGTGCATAGGTATGGTAATCACCACATACAAAATTCTGGATTGTACCGTAATTATTATAATTGACTGCAGGTTTGTGGATGAGTTCCTCCATCACTTTAGTCATTGCTCTTAAGGTTTCGAGCAGCTGCAGCCACTCCTCGAAACCCATTCTCTGCCCATCGGGCACTGTCTCGTTTGTCATAATTGAATCTACTTTTGTTAGTTTAAATATTAAGTTTTATACCGCCTCTATGCGGAATTCGGGTGCAAAGGTAAACTAAAGAAAATGAATATGCCGCCCGCAGATCCTTAATAATTACTATAGAGTCAAAAGTTTAAAAAATAATCAAACAATTTTATATATTATAGATTTTGGCAAGTTTTTTCAATAAATATTTGGCAGTTTCACACAAAACCCTTACCTTTGCACCATCTAAGTTAAACTTAAAAGAAAGATAGTATGAACAACATCGAATCAAGCAAAGGCGAGATTGTCATGTATCAGCCCGATGAAACCATCAGGTTGGAAGTCAGAGTGGAGAATGAATCAGTGTGGCTCACGCAGCAGCAGATGGCAGAATTATTCTTAACCACAAAGCAGAATGTGAGTCTACATATTAATAACATCTTCAGAGAAGATGAACTGACTGAAAATTCAGTAGTCAAGGAATCCTTGACAACTGCAACTCGACATTCTCCGCTTTAACCAGCAGTATCCTCCCATAACAGTAAACTACTGTCAGCATAACCACGACCGTTTCCTCATCATCGACGACGTGGTCTACGTCTTCGGAGCCTCACTGAAGGATGCCGGCAAGAAGCTCTTCGCCTACATCCGCATGCAAGAAACCTCAGCCCAAGACCTGCTCAGCAATATCAGATGACATTTTTGTATTTCATAAGTATTATATTTAAGGTTAACAAAGATTGGGAGCCGTCGGCATGTGAATGTCGGCGGCTTTTTACCTTCCCTTAATCCCACCCCTCTTCATCATTATTCTCCATATACCGACTCATGCCGTTATCAGGCATATCATCCTCAGAAGCTGGATCAAAACCACGCATGTTATCATAGTCCTCATCATCACTTGAAGATGACGAAGAGTAAGACGACGATGGCGAAACAGGCTGGTGACTTTCATTTATAGACGCTTTCTCGTTTGTGGAATCCTCATAATGCTGTATTTCATTAACCGTCGCAGTGTCGATACCAATACCATGCCCACCATCGTAAGGATCATTCACCTTATCACCCTTGCCATTGCCGCACGACAGCAACAATAAGGCAAAACCAAATAATATAACTAAAGTTTCCCACCCTTTGCGAGTGGTCTAAATATTTGATTTTCAATTTGTCTCATATTACGCAGCCTCTTCAAGTTCTTCTAATGCTTCCGCCATGACGATGTACTTCTCCAGCATTTTCTCGCTTCGTACAATACTT
>JAEEGL010519755.1_pt1 | contig 13378 bp, 14 predicted proteins | sample 9134231 | NCBI WGS metagenome assembly JAEEGL01 (sample SAMN16246548, study PRJNA631951) | gut metagenome | biome: gut microbiome; feature: rumen; material: fiber-attached | host: Bos | place: Iran: Karaj | collected 2018-10 | reverse complement strand
GTGGTATACTGTATACAGAAGGTGAGGAGAGGAGGACACCTTAGAAAAAGTCAATAATTGACTTTATTGCGTACACTATTGGCGCAATTTAGCAAATTGTCAGACAATTCTGACATTTATTAAAGTTATACCTGAGGCGGAAACGCTTTAGTCTATTAAAGTACCTTAAAAATAAAATACATAGAAAATGTCAATAATTGACATTTTCAAGCCACAAGGAGGACAAAACAATGGCAAATACACTTTCAACCAAAACTAACGAAATGTCACTTGAGGGAGCGCGTAAACTCGCCGACTCTGTAAAAGAGGGGATGGCTCTTGTCAACAAGGGTTATCTGTCCATCGCTCCGATGGTCGCAAAGCTTTACGATTGCAAGGGCTTTAAGGCTCTCGGTTACAAGAATTATGACGAGATGTGCACGCTCGAGTTTGGAATGTCACACGGAACAGCAACCGACATCCGAAAAGTATTCAAGCGTTTTGGCACTGTTTCAGTCAAAAACGAATATTCCATCCCAGATAAGTACACTGAGTTTGGATATACAAAACTTTTACTCTTTGCCAGTGATGCGCAGAAATTCGAGAACGCGGGCATCAATCCTATTGAAGTGTTTACACCAGATATGACTATCAAGGAAATGCGTGACACTCTCAAAGCAAAGCTCGAGGACAAGGCAGAAAAACAGGACGCAACCGCAACTGATACTACCGCTACTGAGGCTACTGAGCCTACTGAGGTTACTGAGGTTGCCGAGTCTACTGAGTCAACTGAGGCAACTGAAGTTTCTATCCTTAATAGAATTGATGCAGTAATTGCAGAAATCGAGTCAATTAAAAAGGAAATGAATGTAAAGCCCGATAAGGACCGCTTTGATGGGGCTATCGCATACCTTAAAGAAATGCGAAAACTCGCAAAGTAATACAGGCATGGAGGGGAGAAATCCCCTCCAAAGTCAAATTGTCAATTATTGACAATTTACCAACAAAACAATTCAAAGCAAATCAAAGGAGAATACAATGGAAATCATAATAAATTCATTAGATATAGAATCAATTGACCTTTTCATCAATCAGGATTTTGATATATATGCACGTATTATTCGCAAAGAAACACCTAAAGATCCGACGGTTGACCTTCTCGTCCGCGTACGTGCAGTAGAAATAGACAGCAATCATCTTGTCGTTCTATTTCCGAACAATTCTGTTGCATCATTAAATCTTCCGTCGTTTCATTATCACAAAATAGAGGTGATATAATATGCCACTACAGCCGTCTAGAACAGATTTGTCAATAAATGACATTCGAGCTTCTGCTTGGAATGCAACGCAAGGATCGGTTGAGTCATATGAATTTTTGCAACGAGAAAATCGTCGATTAGCAAAACTTGCTAATCGTCGTTTAAGAGACTTAGAAAAAGCGGGTTACGATATGTTCGCATACGATCGAGCGTTCACATACCTACGTAATCATGATCGAACTCGTTTTTCTTTAAAACTCGCTCCATCTACAGACTGGAGAGGAATGGTTACTCAGCTTTCGGAGTTAATAACATTTGTAAACGCAAAAACAAGTACTGTTGCAGGAGCAAGAAATACACTAAACGCAAAAATAGACAAAATATCAGAATATACAGGCACTATATATACTAATAAACAGCGAATACAATTAGGGCGCCTATTGGGCTCAGACTCCGTTTCGTCTTTACTTCGTGAAGTAAAAGGCGGTTCAGAGGAAGTATTAGATTTCTTAGAAGAGGCGGCATTCAAAGACTCCAATGCAAATGAGAATATAGACGCAATAAAGTCAATTATTGACAAACATCTTGCTGGTTACAATCCTTGGGGAGACAATTCAGATTACTTATCTTATGATGAAATGATGGATGAATTAAGATCACTTTATGAAAGGAACTAAACAATGCAAGACACCGTAACTCAATACTTATCAAACGATGAACTACGTACAGACACTATCTATTCAATACATAACTTTCCATATGAAGAAGTTTGCGCTTCAATTTTAAAACTTCGTTATTGCGGTCACCATCAAACAGCGTATTTATCAGATTTCGCAACATTCGATATTGAAACAACAACTTATCAAATGCCAATTATTGACGATGAGCCGCAATACAATGCTTTTATGTACCAATGGCAATTTTGTATAGCAGACAAAGTAATAATGGGCCGCACTTGGGAAGAATTCATAGAATTACTTGACAAATTAAGAATTCATCTCGGTCTTTCACACAACCATTATTTTGTAATATATGTGCATAATTTAGCATTTGAGTTTCAATTTTTTAGAAACTTTTTCAACGTAACAAATGTATTTTCGCTAGAACGTAGAAAACCGATCAAATGTCTTGTAGATGACGCATTTGAATTTAGATGCTCATACAAGTTATCAAATATGGGCCTACAGAAATTTGTTTCTTCAACTCCAGGGGCTTTATATTGGAAAAAATATGGAGATTTAGACTATTCAATCCAGAGAACACCATCAACAGAGTTATCTAATGACGAATTAGCATACTGCTATAATGATGTTCGCGGATTAAGAGAAGCAATTCAGCACTTATTAAAGTCAGAAAAAGATACATTAGCAACTATACCAATGACTTCAACTGGATATGTTCGTAGAGAATTCCGAGCAGCAATAAATAAAAATCCACGAAATCATTATGTTTTCAGAGATTTACAACTTGACCCATATTTATATGCATTATTAAAAACAGCAACTAGAGGCGGTAATTGTCACTGCAATCCAACATTATCCGGAGCTATTGATGATCGCAATGTGTTTTCAAATGTAGGTTCATTTGACATGTCATCAGCTTATCCAGCGGTAATGACACAGTGTAAATTTCCAATGACACCTTTTATAAAGAGAGCAAATGATTTGTCAATAATTGACAAATTACTCCCAACTGGAGATTACGCACTAATAATTGATTGTGTATTTCATAATCTATCAATAACAACATTAGAAACAGTGCCATATATACCAAAAGCAAAGTGTACTAAACTATGGAAAGAACGCATAGACAATGGTAGAGTTCTATCAGCTGAGTTTGCAGGAATGGTCTTAACTGATATTGATTGGAAGATAATAGCATCTCAATACACATATACGGATGTTGAAATACTAAATCTTTATTCAGCCAAATACGATTATCTGCCGATAGAATTAAGAGAGAAAGTTATTGAGCAGTATACAAACAAATGCACTCTTAAATTCGGAGATCCATATCTTTATACTAAATATAAAAACAAAATAAATGCAGATTTCGGAATGATGCTTACCGATATTTGCAGAAGAGAAATCACATACGACCCTACTTCAAAAGAAAATCCATTTATACTTGAACCATGGAATATAGAGGAATCAATGAATAAATACTATAATTCCAGAAATTCATTTTTGTCTTATCAATGGGGAGTCTGGGTTACAGCGCATTGCAGGAATCGGCTACAAAAAGCAATAGATGTAGTAGGAGTCGATGCTATATATTGCGATACTGATTCCCTCAAATTTTTAAATAATCACGACAAAGACTTTGAAAAATTAAACAAAGACATACTAGATGAAGCTTCAAAATGTCAATTATTGACAAGTTGCAATGTAAAAGATCCAGAAGGCAAAACACATCACTATCAATTAGGCATATGGGAAAAAGAAAAGACATATGAATCGTTCAAATCTCTCGGCGCTAAAAAATATGCATATACCTATCCAAACGATCCAGACCTACATATTACTGTTGCGGGCTTATCAAAGAAAAAAGGAGCAGAATGGTTAACAAAGCATGGTGGAATGAAAAAATTTTGTATGGATACAATAATACCAGCCGGATCTTCCGGAAGAAATGTATCATCATATATTGATAGAAATGCGCCATATACGCTACTATTCAAAGGAGAGAAAATATTAACAGGTTCAGCAATAGCGATTTATGAAAGTTCATATACATTCACAATCGCATCTGAATATGAGGAACTGCTGTCAGACTTGAAAGGAGTTGGTTTATAATGGATTACAATACAATTTTACAGTTGATTTCAACTATAGGATTTCCTATTGCAATGTGTATCTACTTATTGTTTTACATTAAGTCATTCGACGAAAAGTATTGCGAACAGCTTAATAATATGGCAAAAGCCATTGAAAACAATACTCTTGCAATAACCAAGCTAATGGGAATGATTGATGATTTAGAATCGAGGTAAATATGCTTAAAGGAATTGACATATCTCATCATAATAATCTTGACAGAATATTGTCAATTATTGACAAGCCAGACTTCTGCATAATTAAAGCCACTGAGGGGAAAACATACAATGATCCCAAGTTTCGCCATAACATTCAGATATGTGAAGAACGCAATATACCTCTTGGCTTCTACCATTTCGCAAGACCAGAAAACAACTTAGCCAAGGATGAAGCAAAGCATTTTCTTGATAGGATTGCTCCATATATCGGTAAATCCATACTGGCTCTTGATTGGGAAGAAAAAGCTTTAGATTATCCAGTATCTTGGGCTAAAACGTGGCTAGATTATGTGTATTCACAAACTGGAGTACGGCCACTAATATATTGCTCGGCATGGTACACTACAAAGCTAAAGACAATCTTAGAAGGAAATTATGGATTATGGGTAGCGCATTATACTTCAATGCCTAAACCTTCAACAGGAGTATATCCTTTCTGGGCTTTTTGGCAATATGCATCTCCAGAGCATAATTTCACTGGCGAGCCATGCGTTTGCGATTATGATTATTTCAACGGTTCAGAAGCTGTATTAAAAGGGTACATGAAAATACACTAAGGGCATTGCAGAATGTCAATAATTGGCAATCTGTATATATAAATCAAACAATTTCATACAAAAGGAGAACAAAACAATGGAAGAAATCAGAACAAAAGAATTCACAGCAAAGGATATGTTTAACTCAGCAACAGCAAAGCCTCTCAAGAGCGCAATTGGCACTACACTCAAGGTAGTAGCTATTTGGATTTGCGAGAGACCAGATCTTGACGGAGAAGTCCAGGTGGTCGCCAACATTAAAACAGAAGATGGATCAATCTATGGTACAATTTCCGACACAGTAATCAGATCTGTTCTTGCCCTTCCCGAAATGCTTGAAGAGGGTCCGGTTGCAATTAACGTAGAGGAGCGCCCCGGTGCAAAAGGTCGCAATTATCTGGTAATCACATTAGCTTAAGAGGTCAATACGTATGAGTGAGAATTTTTATTTTGATATTAAAGGTCGATCTGCAATGCCATTTCAAGTATATATAGGTGGACGTGGTATCGGAAAATCTTACTCAGCATTGAGAGAATTAGCTACAAGCATGCCAGAAAATGAAAAATGGATATACATGAGAAGAACAGGAAAAGAAATAGAGGCTTGTTCTACTGAATTTGGGAATCCATTTAAAACCATCAATAAAGACTTTGGGACTTTAATAGTCCCGGAGTCTGGTGGTAAAGGAGCAGCGGAATACTTTTACAATGAAATTGAAGAAGACAATCCTCAGCTAGTTGGCTATGGAGTAGCACTTTCTACATTTGCTGGTTTAAGATCAATGGACTTATCAGATGTAACAGTAACTGTATTTGATGAGTTTATACCAGAGCGCCAAGTAAAAAGAATAAAAGCAGAGGGGGATGCGCTCCTTAATTTCTATGAAACAGTCAACAGAAATAGAGAATTGCAAGGAAGAGAACCAATGCGACTAATATTGTTGGCAAATGCTATTGACTTGTCAAATCCGATATTAGAAACATTAGGAATTATTTCCGAAATAGAAAACATGATTTCGCATCAAGAGCATAGACGTACTATTCCAGATAGAGGTTTATATATCGAACGAGTTGGAAAAGTAGGAGTAACAAATGCTAAGCAGCATACTGCATTATATAAATTAGCAAATGCAGATTTTACAAATGATACTCTCAATGCTGATTTCTTATCAGCCGATTTAACAACAATCAAGAAAAACGTAAATCTCAAGGAATACAAACCAATCTTTAGATTCGGGGAATACGTTGTGTTTAAATCGTCCACATCATTCCACATAACTAAATCAGATATTACAGTATCAAAAGTATTTCCAGAGTCGGCCGGAGTTAAAGTAAGAACATTCTTTGCTCCAACCTACAGAGTTGCAAGAGCATATGGAAATATATCATTTTCAGATTATACAACACAAGTAATATTTGATGATTTATTCCAGTGGGATAATTGATTCGGTAACTTGGGGTAGGGGGAATGGACATAACCAGCCTCCAGAAGAGGTGTCCCAGCGTGGTTGCTACATCCCTACCCTTTGTTATATAAATGCTTAAAATGTCAATTATTGACATTTACATAGAAAGGAGAACAAAATGAATGAGCAAGCAAATTCAGCCGAAGAAACTATTCTTAACAAAGAAACTGTCGAAGAAATCAATAAAAACACAAATGCAGAACAGGCTAAGTCAGAAGAGAGCGGGAGCACGTCTGGGAAAGAGAAGCCAGAACAAGTAGATTTCGCACAAATGTACGACATGTTAACAGAGCGGGACAATACTATCGAAGAACTTAAATCGGAAATAGCAGATCTAAAGAAATCCAATACCACATTGTTGCTAAAAGTAAACGCATCAGGATCTGGAGATGCGAGCTTAAAAACACCATACGAGTCATTTATTGACTCAATGATAAAGAGATAAGGAGAATAATATGGATACCAATCAGATTTATAGTATTGTAAATGCAGTAGCACAGGAAACAATGGGAGAAAGTGCATTAGTCGCAACAGATACTGCATCACTCGTAGCAATGGGCAATGCAATTCTATCTTCATCAACAAATACAGAGTGCTTTATTGATACTCTCGTTCAGAGAATTGGACGCACAATGATTTCCTATCGCCCATACAAATCAAAGCTTGGTCTTCTTGCAGTATCTGATATGACAATGGGTGCAATCATGCAGAAGATTAAAGTTAAAATGCCAACAGCTGTAGAAGATGTAACAACTCAGCTTATAGATGGGCAGGCTATTGATCATTATATCATATCAAAGCCTAAAGCCACACAGAAACTTTTCGTTAAGAGGACTCCTTATACATTCTATATTACAATACAGAAGAAATGGTTAAGAGAGGCTTTCACTTCAGAAGTAGCAATGGGATCATTCATTTCTGCTATCTATGGCGAAGTAGAAAATGCCCTCGAGCTCTCTCAGGAAAATCTGGCAAGACTTTGCATGGCTAATTTTATGGCGACTATTTCTACAGATACAAATAGAGTTGTTAATCTTGTAAGCACATACAATACGGCATCAGGAAGATCTGTACCTACCGGCGAAGACGCTCTTATTGATGAGCAGTTCTTGCGTTATGCTCTCGGAAGAATGAATAACATTGCAAAGAAAATGGAGACAATGTCTGTACTGTATAATGACGGAACAGAAACAAGACATACTCCAGTGGCCGACCAGCGTTTCGTATCAATCGTTGATTTCCAGACAGCGCTTGAAACACAGGTTCAGTGGGCGGCATTTAATGAGCGTTATGTTCAGAAACAGAATGGAATTGAAGTTCCTTACTGGCAGGCAGCTAAATCACCTTTTGATATTGACCTTGAAATTGAGAGCGATGATCCGGAAAATCCCGATGAAGTTACACTTTCAAATATTGTTGGATTTATCCACGATAGAGATGCACTTGGAACATATCGTAAAGAAGTTGAGGTTGCTACAACTCCTCTTAATGCTCGCGGGCTTTACACAAATCAGTTCTGGCACATGAACGATCTGTATTTTAATGACGTCACAGAGAATGGTGTAATCTTTACACTCAACTAAAATGTCAATAATTGACAATTTCAATAAAGGAGTAGGTTATGAGTATTAATGTAGCTTTTAGTAATGGCAGTAAAAGAGATAATTCAACAAAACAATTAGTGATGACAGTCACACATAACTGCGTATTCAAAAATGGTTGCAGTATGCTTGCACCTACTCTTTTACTTGAAATAAATTCATCTACATTTCCAGATTATACAGCTTTCAAGATTGAAGATCGCTATTACAAAGTAACAGATATTAGATCAGTTAGAGAAAATCTTTTTGAAATTTCTGGAGAAATAGATGTACTAGCGACGTACAAATCCAACATATTAGCAACCACTGCTTATGTTTTATATGACTCTACAAGCAATACTGAAATACCAGATAATAGAATACCTATGAAAACAACAAAGTCAGTGTCGGTTGATACCGTTGCGTGCCCATTTACTCCAGATGGAGGTTGTTATATTTTAGCTATAACAGGATCCAACAATACCACTGGAGTTTATAAGGTTGATGAAAATGGCCTTGCAGCTCTCTTGGATGATTTGCAGACTATTGAAAATAACTTTTGGGCTGCCGCTCCTCCATATCCAGATAGTCCAGTAACACCATCCCATCCAAACCCTACAATAGAAGAATGGCTTGATTATTGGATACAATCTTTTCACTGGACTTTTAACTGGATTGCGTATCCGATAGAGCATATTTTCGGATCAGGAAACATCCCTGAGAATTTAAGGGAGTGCAGATGGCTACCTTTTAATGTAGGTGTTACTGGATCGCCGCAACAGATATACTTGGGCACTTTCCCTAGCAATATAACATTAGGCAAGCTTATAACTGATACTGTACATAGAACAGTAAGTGTAGGTATTCCTTGGCAAGCTACAGATTATCGAAGAAGAAGCCCTTATACAGATGTATATTTGTATCTTCCTTATATTGGAATGACTAAATTATCACCTGAAAATCTTGTTGGGCAGTCATCTTTAGATGTTGCTTATACTTTAGGACTTAGAGATGGTTCACTTATTGTAACTGTTTCAAGTGGCGGAGAAATCATCGGACAGTATTCAGGAAATGTAGCCGCTTCTGTTCCAGTAGGAATATCAAATATAAACATTCCTAAAGCAGCACAATCTCTAATAATGGGTGCCGCGGCTGTAGCTTCAAAAAGCCTGGGCGCTACTGGAATGGCTGCTCTTAATTTTGGAGAGTCTGTTACTCCTAATTTTTCGTGTATCGGAGGACTTGACGGAGTTGCTGGAATTGCCACAAATCAGAATATAACTTGCTACACTGTTTTCCATGATACAGTAGTTGCACCAAACTCTGAGCTTCAGACAATAGGTTCGCCATCAATGTGTCCTAAATCACTAGCAACACTAACTAATTATGTACAAACAATGTGTGCTTCAGTAGATGGCCAAATGACTGCTGACGAGCGCCGGCGTATCAACAATCTACTCGACAATGGAATATACATTGAATAATGTCAATAATTGACAAAAAAAGGAGTTAATATGTCAAAGCCTAGCATAAATGAAAAAAATTTAATAAGAGAATTGTCGATGGCTTTGCAGTCAGCGTTTGGAAAAAAACCAGTAGAAGTATCTGGAATTGAAAATATATCATCATCATATTATTTTCAATATCTTTTACGTTTAACAAAAGGAATATTTGATATAAAAGTGCCCGAGCACTGGGACAGCGATTTCTTATTAGATACTCTTTTGTTGAACGGCTGCTTTGGAATTTTTGAAGAAAACTCGGAGCCGATTGCAATGAACTGTCAACCTTATGGGGTAAATATGTATTACAAACCAACCTCATTTAATATTTCAAATCCAGTACTTGGAAATCTTAATAAAGAAATCGGAGAAAATGGAGAACTAATATACCTAGAAGAGGATCCAGGAGCAAATGGCCAATTCAAAACAATTCGACCACTCTTATCACTTTACGCATACAAACTAGCAGCTTGCGATAAATGTATAGATCAATCACTAATGAACTCAGGAGTTGTAGCAATATTTTCAGCTTCCTCTAGTAAAGCAGCTGAATCATATAAAGCAATGTATGATGACATTTCTCAAGGGAAACCGGCGGTATTTGTAGACGAGGAGTTGGGGCTAACGTCCAATACCTCCCGCAACCTCCAGTACACACCAGCAAAAGATAATTTCGTGTGCGACAAAGTGCAAATAGAAAAGCGCTGTATTATAGAAGAGTTTCTAACTGCAATCGGAGTAAACAATGCAAACATAGACAAGCGCGAACGCTTAAATTCTGCAGAGGTAAATTCCAACAACGACGAGTGCAAAGTAGCTACAGAAGTATGGAGGCGCAATCTTAAAGAAACTACAGCAAAGGCAAAGAAATTGTTCCCAAATATAGATTTTTCTATCACCATTAGAGAAATGTCAATTATTGACAATTCCGCACCGAAGCCAGCCGCTGTTGGGGAGAATGAAAATAATGACAGTGAAGGAGGTGACGAAGAATGACATTTCTTGATATAATTGAAATGTATAATATCAAGCATGATCGCCCATTAAATGATATTGAGTCCATCTTTGAGGATATTGATATTGATGAAAGAATAGATAAAGGTATTTTAGCAGGTTCTATTCTTGATGAATGTGGAACGATGAGATGCATATATTCTACAACCTCTACATTTAAATATTTCAGCGATAACTTTTTTAAAAAATATAAAGTAAATATAACTAAACTAATGGACACGCTTGAAGTAAGATACGATCCATTGGTAAACAAGAAATTAAATTGGACAGAAACAACAGACATCAATCAGAATTTGGATACAGAAGAAGAGAGAGAGGAGAACAGAACTAAACTCAATACTGGCTCTCAAACTGAAGCTAATACTGGTACTCAGACCATAGAAAATAGTGGAACACAAACTATAGAAAATACTGGTACTCAGACCATAGAGAATAGCGGAACTCAAACTACAGAAAATACTGGAACTCAGACCAAAACAAATACTGGTACTCAGACCATAGAGAATAGCGGAACACAGACTATAGAGAATAGCGGAACACAAACAAAGACTAATACTGGAACTCAGACAACAGAAAATACTGGAACTCAAACAACAGAAAATACTGGAACTCAGACAAAAGATAATACTGGTACACAGACAAAAAATAATACCGGAACCGAGACAACTGTTAATAGTGGAACGCAGTCTAACACACATGATAGCGATGAAGAAAACACTGTTAGTGCTATGAATGCTAGTACTTATCAGCCAGATAATAAGCGCGAAATATCAGAAAGTGATTTAAGAACAGATAATCTTTCACAACAAAGAACTGATAATCTATCAGAACAAAGAACTGATAATCTATTAGAAACTAGAACGGACAATTTAGCAGAAGAACGCACTGATAATCTTTCAGAACAGAGAACTGATAATCTTTCAGAGCAGAGAACTGATAACTTATCAGAAGAAAGAACAGATAATTTATCGGAAGAAAGAACTGATAATTTATCAGAACAGAGAACTGATAATTTATCTGAGGAAAAGACAGATAGTTCATCAGGGCAGCGTACTGACAATCTGTCCGAAGAGCGTACTGATAATCTTTCAGAGCAAAGAACAGACAATCTATCAAAAACCAGAACAGATAGCTTAAATGAAAATATTACTGCTACAAACGGCTCTAACAAAAATGAAGAATTAACTTGGGAAGAAACAGATACTCATACTGAAGAAGGAATAAGTGGCGTTACTTATCAAGAACTAATTGAAAAAGAAAGAAAGATTTCACAATTCAGTATATATAATTGGATTTCTAAAAAATATGCAAGAGAATTATTCTTGCTTGTGTATTAAATGTCAATAATTGGCATTTAAGAAAGGAGATATATGAGCTATTTGCGATGTGATTTTCCGAACACTCATTTTTATGATGACGATTTGAGAGAGCTGTTGTGCGCATATAGAAAATTGCTAACAACTTTAGAGTCATTAGAGAATTGGAAAACAGAACATGAACAGGAGTATGAAGAATTAAAAAAATTGTACGACGATCTTCTTGCCGGAAAATTTACTCCAGAAATGGAATCAGCTCTTTATAAATGGACCACTAAAAATACCGTTGATATAATAGGAAAGGCCATAAAAACAGTGTTCTTTGGCCTGTCGGACGATGGTTATTTTGTAGCATATGTTCCAGAATCCTGGTCACAAATTAGGTTTGGAACTAGCGGGCTTGATACATTCCCAGCTGGAGTTGAATTTGGGCATTTAGTTCTTAAATATTAAATAAGGAGAAAAACTATGGATAGAAGAGAAATTACAGAATTGATGAATTCCTTAAGAGAAGTAATTAGTGAAGTAAGGCAGTATGTCGGCGCTAGATATGTTCCACACTTCATTGATGAGCCATGGAATGATACAACGAGATATGAGGCCTTAGATGTGGTAGACAATGGAAGTGGAACAAGTTATATTGCTAAAAAACCGGTACCCCCTGGCACTCCTCTCTCTGATAGAGTATATTGGTTTGTGTATGGATCCACAAGCGGAGCTATTATACACCTTCAAAATCAGATTGATTCTATTGTTGAGTCAGTCACAAAATTGCAGAATTTTACAAAAAAACGTGGCGATATTGCTATGGTTTCCGGTTCATATGGAAATGCGCCGACGATTTCCAATAACTATAATACAATATTGGAACCATGGCTTTTAAACCTGTATAACAATGTCTACTGGAAAACTATCGGCGGCTGTTCATTTAGTGATGGCAGATTAAAACAGCAAATGGAAGAAATAGCTGATGAATGTCAGGATCCTAATGAAATAAGAACAATTTTAGTAGGATCGCTTGCTAATGATTCAGAAAATGATTTTAATAATGTTGTCCTTCCGGCAATGGTTGAGTTTTCTGAATATTGTAATGAAACTTTCCCTAATGCGGAAATTATAATACTTCCATTTTCTTGGAGGCGTGGAGCAGCAGCCAAAAGGCTTTTATACACATACTATCAGAATATACTTAAAACTACAGAGATTCATGGTATGGCTTGCATGAACTCTTTGTATAATATTCTGTATAGAAATTATGGCTATTATGTATCAGATGGCTTGCATCCTAATGCAGAGGGCGCGCTGCTTATAGCGAGAGCTATTTATAACTCGCTTCTTACCGGTGATTATAAATTTTCTACAAGTGGAACAGAATATTTTTCCGCTGACTCGCATACTATTTCCTCCGATATTACACTTGGTAGTATTGCGTACATGAAATGGTTTAAAGATGGTGCTGAGTCAAGAATCAATATTATTTTGGAATTTACAGCCAATAATAATGTTAATATCACTCAGTACAGTAATCTTACTAATGCTTGGAAAATTGCTGAGGTAAGAAATTTGCAGAGCTTTAACCAGACTGATTTATATGACATGTACTATGGATACTTAGGTGATGTTGTAGGAGATAAAGTAAGGCTTGTAAGAATGCTACCTTACTATGACACCACTGATGAAAAATGGTATCTT
>JAEEGL010431596.1_pt1 | contig 13378 bp, 8 predicted proteins | sample 9134231 | NCBI WGS metagenome assembly JAEEGL01 (sample SAMN16246548, study PRJNA631951) | gut metagenome | biome: gut microbiome; feature: rumen; material: fiber-attached | host: Bos | place: Iran: Karaj | collected 2018-10 | reverse complement strand
GATGGCATATATTGATTGTACTATGGCACGTGCATCATTGTCGCATTCATGGGGTTTGCAGGAGCCAGTTCATGATGAGAATCATTTTTATTTTCAGAGTCTTTTCAATCCACGGTTGAAGCAGCATAATGAGGCAACGGGACTGCGGTATCAACCGGTTGATATTTCGTTAACCGATGGTGTTACATTTATTACTGGGGCCAATATGGCAGGCAAGACGGTGTTGCTTAAGAGTGTTGGGCTTGCACAGTTGATGTATCAGTTTGGATTTCCTGTTCCAGCAAGTAGTTGCAGCATGCAAGTGGTTGACGATGTTGTTTTTTGTATCGGAGATGAGCAGAATGAGATGAATGGTCTTAGCAGTTTTGCATCTGAGATTACCCGAATCAGTGAGATTCTTTATAGAAGTCAGGAGGAGCATTTATTGGTGTTGATAGATGAGCCGGCCCGGACAACAAATCCGATTGAAGGGAAGGCTTTGGTGCAAAGTCTTGCTTCTATTATGGATAAAAGAGACAGTATAACGTTGATTACTACGCATTACAGCCAGTTGGGGTTAGATTGTCGCCATTTACGCGTAAAGGGTTTTCTTGAGGATTTGGTTGATATGCCCCTTACGGCTCAGAACATTAACCGTTTTATAGACTATTCACTTGTTGAGGATGACAGTGATGAGGTTCCTCATGAGGCGTTGAGGATAGCAGAGATGCTGGAGTGCCATCCGGATTTGTTACAGACAGCACGTCATTTTTTAAAGACATAAAAAAAAGGAGTCCGATTTTGCGGACTCCTTTTTTATCGATTAGTTCAGGAATCAATAGTCTCTGACCAAGCGGACGGAGCAACCGGTAGAGTAGGATACAGTGTTTTGCATGATATTGGTGTTGGCACCGATGTGGAAAGAGTAGCCGGTAGTGCCGTTCACATGACTGGCTGACCAGTAGTTGCCAATGATACCGATATTGCTTGTAGAGCTACCTGTACGTTCGCCAGCTGCGGGCAGGAACACAGCACCAGCGGCTTCCATGGTAGCCCATGAAGTGGCGTTGTATACATTGGTGGTATAGTCAGTGTTGGTGTTGACGAAAGTTATACCGTCGGGGCATGTCCAGTCATCAGGAAGCAGGACAAAGCCGGGTGTGCTTTCAACAGTGGCCATGCCTTTCAGTTGAGCGGCATTGGGGCGTTGAGTCAGAAGATAGGTCCATTCACTATAGGTGAGAGTGCGCCACATAGCCATTTGGTTACCGCCATTGATGATGGGGTTGTAGTATCCCCAGTCGGCGTTGGCATAGAAGTCGATAAGGTCGTTGCCGTCGGCACCTTCGGTGTACTCGGAGTTGTTGGTAGTAGTTTCATAGGGCATGAAACGGCCTGCACCGCCATCCCAACCGCTGGTGCCATAGCCGAAGAGGTCAACCCAAGTGTTGCAGTAGGATTGCATGTAAACGTTGTTGTTGTCGCTGCCGGCAATGTCGTACTGGTTAACAGCAAAGCGCCAAGTTTTGATACGAGGGCGATATTGGAGGTTACCTTGTGAGAAGTTGATTTTCTTATTAGAACTGACGCTAAAAATACCGGGCAGGGCACCTTTGACTGTCGGGTGTTGCAGATTGAACACTTGATTGTTGAGGTTGGTTATTTGTTGCTCATAGGCATCTCTGAGGCTGTCGATACGGTTATTGAGTGCAGCGACTTCGGCGGCAAGTATAGAATCGGCGTAGGCTTTATTTACAGCGTCTTTGGGGTCGGTAGGAGTACTTAAGTTCTTGATTTGACCATTGGCGTTGTTGTTGATAGCAATAACATCGCTCAGACCTTGGGTTTCGGTGGTAATGAAGCCTAAGTCGTTGGTGAACTGGCTGAGTGCTGTGGGATGGTTCAACACGCTGTCCCATTCGATGGTGGTGATGTTATTGTTAGGCAGTACGACATACAAATTATCGTTCAGGTAAAGGGTATCACCACTTATTCTCAGATTGAAGTCGTTAGCAGTGAGGAAGTTTAGGTCGTTGATGAATTGGCTCAGTGCTGTGGGGTGGTTGATAACGCTATCCCATTGGACTGAGGTTGCACCGTTGGCGGGCAGGATGACATAGACGTTGTCGTTCAAGAATAGGGTGTCGCCACTGATTCTGAAGTTGAAATCGTTGATAAATTGGCTCAGTGAAGTGGGGCGGTTGATGATGCTGTCCCATTGGATGGTGGTTGCATTGTTATTCAGAATAACATAGGTGCTATCATTTAAGAACAGGGTGTCACCGCTCACTCTCAGTTGGGAGTAGAGGTTGAGGTCATTGAAGAACTGGCTTAATGAGGTGGGACGGTTTGTGATGCTGTCCCAATCGATAGTACCACCGTTGTTGGGCAGAATAACATAGCTGTTATTGTTGATAAACAGGGTGTCGCCATGCAGGGTGAGTTGCAAGTCGTCGGCAGTGAGGAAGTTGAGGTCATTGATAAAGTCGCTCAGACGTGTAGGTGCATTGCGAAGACTATCGTAGAGGTAGCCCCAATTGCGGAAAAGCGGGTCACGCTCGTCGTAGGTGAAGTTCTCACTGATGCGGTCGGCAACAGTTGCATAATGTGCATAGGGAACGGCGAGGATCTTTTGGCTGGTGGACAGCGTGTAGTTGGAGCCGCCGTTGGGGTCGATTTCACTCAGGATGTAGTAAGGTCCACGTCCCCAGTTAATGTTAGCAAAATCATTAGAATTTTCGCCAACAACAAGGGTAAAGAGACCGTTACCGTTTGTGTTTACGCTTTCTGTTTGTTGATATACGGTAGTGCCGTTAGAAGATCCTTGCATGATGCTGATACGGACGCTTACCATTCTGTTGGCCATTAATTGGCCCGCAGAGTTTCTTACTACAGCTTGGTAGTTGAATCCTTTTGGTGCCTGGGCGAAAACAGTGCCAGTCAAAAGAATAATAGATACAAGTGTTAAGACAATTCGTTTCATGATTATTTAGCCTTTATAATTTTATATACATTCATTTTTGTTTTGTCAGGGGTTGTAATGTGCAACATGTAGTTGCCAGCAGAATACTTGTCTAAGTCGATTTGTTGTTGACCTCCTTTGTAGGTGCCTTTTTGGAGAACCTGGCCATTGGTGCCATAAAGAGTGTAGGTTAATTGTCCTTCCATCTGGTTGCACTCAATGATAACATTGTCGGCAGTGGGGTTGGGATAGATGGAGAGGTTAATGGACAATTCCTGAATACCTTGTTGGTTGCGGTCTCTTTCGGTGAATGGCTGCTGGACGCCTTCGGTAAAAGATTCGGTGACATTTACAACCGTGATTGCCCGGGCAGTGGCAGTTTTGACGGCTATTTCGCCGCCGCTGAAGTTCACGCTCCCAGTAGTACCGATTATATCTCCACCGAAGCATGTGATGGCTTGTTGTGCGCAGAGGTTGCCCATGCTGCAGCACAATATTGCAAGCAGCGCTACACTTGCTTTTGTTATGATTGATCTGAGCATAATCGTTAAGTATTTAGGTGTTATTAATTGTTGTTTTCTATGTCTTCTTTATTGTTATCGGTGATGCGCATACCCACATTAAGGACTTCGATTTCAACACGGCGATTTCTGAAGCGGCCCTCTTCTGTATCGTTGGTGTCGATGGGGTATTGTTCACCGTAGCCTTCGGGTTCCATACGGTTTCCATCGATGCCAAGAGATTTCAGATATTTAATGACAGAGTTGGCACGTTGTAATGAGAGGTTGTTGTTGTATGTGTCGGAACCGATGCTGTCAGTATGTCCGAATACTTTAATGCGCATTTCGGGATATGCTTTCATCATCATGGCTACTTCGCTCAAGGGCTGCTTGGATTCTTCGCGCAGTCTGTAAGAGTCGAAATCGAAATTGATGTTGAAGAGGCAGATACGCTTGTCGCTTATGTCGATGCCAAGGGTAATGAATGCATACATTTCGGCGAATGAGTAGCAGTCTTTCTTAATGTATTCAGTACTATCGTGAATAGTAGTTGTAGTGCCTGTTGGGATGTAGACGGTGTCGGGTTTGACGGGCGTTGTATCAATTACTACGACGTAGACTGTGTCGGGATCCTTCACTGTGGGGATGTCAATGGGCTTTTGGGGTTCTGGTTTCTTCTTCCAGCTACCGTCGATGGGCAGTGCTAGGCGCATGGCAACTTCGATGCCGCGGCTTCTACGTGTTTCTTGATAGAGTTCGGCACCGAAGAAGTTGTTGGCAATGATTGAGCGAGAACCTTGAGCAACGTCGGGGTTGTTCAGTATTTCGCGTTGTGCGAAGTTGTTGAGGAGGCCGATGTTGTAGCCACCTTCGATGGAGAATAACAGAGGCATGCCACTGGTTTTGATGAGGAAATCAATGCCAAGACCAAACATAACGCCAGCATCATAATCGTTGATGTCGGCTTGGGTGATAGGGGCTTTGACTCCGTTGGGGAAGTCGTCGGCATGGTAACTGACTTTTCCCCCATAGGCCATGCCAAATTCAGGTACTACCATGATGTAGGGGGACACACGGCTGTTGTCGAAACGGAAATTGTAGACGATGGGTAACCGGAAGTCGAGGTAGTGGGCTTTTAGGCGGTATTCGACATCTTTCCACTTCAGAGAGTCGGCTCTGCCGATAACAGATACTTCAGGTCTCAAGGAGAATCCACTTTCACCTAATTGGAAATGGAAGAACAGACCTAACATGCCTTGGGGTTGCCAGAAGTGTTTGTAGCGGTCGATGGGTTTATGAGAATACACCATGTCGGCGAGGTTGAGGCCTCCGCGGATGCCGATTAGACTATGGGGCCAGATAATCTCGGGTGAAATGGTCTGGGTGGTGTCTAAAATCGGTGTTGAGTCAGAGGTAGAAGGAGCCGAGATTGCTGTTTCGGTGGAGTCGTAAGTCTGAGCACTGGCGAGGCTTGTTGCCAGTATGAGACTTGCTGCAATAAGAAATAAATGTTTTATTTTCATATGCACATCCTTTCTTTTAATCGGTTAATCTGTTGGCAATGCTGTCGCCGTCGAACCAGATGCGATAGGTGCCTTTCTTTGACAGTGGGGAGGCGTAGTAGTCGTCGATGGCCCAGGTGTCGAGGATAATGTTGGCGTACTGGCAGTTTTTGATGCCTTCTTCGCTAATGGTTCCGGAGACGACAGTGGCGGTTTTGCATTTCCAGAGGGTATCGCCGCTGGGGTTGCATTCGAATACGTTCTGGTAGCAGTACATGGTGATGTTCTTGCCTTCGCCAATGACATTTGCCATGATGGATGCTCCATCAATGTTTTCGCGTTTTTGGGTTTCGCGGTAGCGGATGAGGCCTCTTGGGTTTTGGCCAGAGAAAGCCATGTAGAGGTCGTAAAAGTCTTCTTGATAGTTGTCGGATGCGTAGCGAAGAATCATTGGAGCAGCAAGGAATTTACCATTGAGAGTATCCGGATTGAGGCCTTCGTGGATGTCAAGACCTCTTGTGCGCAAGGAGTCTTGCAGGTTTTCCGGAATGACGCTGTAGGGGATTTTTCCGTCGGGTATTGGCAAGACAATAGTGTCTGTACCTTCTTTCAAGCATCCCGAGAAAAGTAGAAATGGGAGCATGAAGAGACCCATGATTTTTAATAAATGATTGATATACTTTAACATAGCATTTATTGTTTAGATGACAATTTTTTTCAAATATACACTTTTTTTTGAATATTTAATGATTTTTTATTTTTTTATCAAAAATATTGATTTCTTTGAGGGGCGTAAAACAAGCCTCCGGCAATGTGGAGATGTAATTGCCGGAGGCTTGTTTGAATTATGAAGGGAGGGATCTTAGCGGATGACTATTTTGTGAGTCTGTCCGTTTTTGGTTTGGAGAAGGTAGACTCCGGAGGTTTGGATTAGGAATGTGGCGGAGTTGTCAGTAGTGGCTGATGCGTTGATGCGGCGTCCTGTGATGTCGAAGAGTCTGGAGTAGGAGGCGTTGTCGCCGAGGATAGTGATTTGGTGGCCTTGGGTTAGAACGGTGATTTGGGGGTTGTCGATATCGTCTATAGAGAGGTTCCGGTAGAAGATGGCTTGGTAGGTAGCATTGTGTGAGACGGTGATGGTTCGTGGGTTGTTTGTGTCGCCATCATTCCAGTTGCTAAAAGAGTAGCCGGGGTAGGGGCGGGCAATGAGTGTGGCCTGTGAGCCATAAGCGTATTGACCACTGCCGAATGCGGCTCCCATGTCGTTGTTGTTGGAGGTAGCGGTAATGGTGTAGGTTTGCGGAGCGAAGATGGCAGTAAAGGTGGCATTTTGTAGGACGCGTATGGTACGTGGGTTGTCAGTGATGCCGTCGCTCCACTGCTGGAATGTGTGGTGATTGTATGGGGTTGCGGTAATGGTGGCGGTGTCGCCTCCGTAGTAGGTGCCTGAGCCGTTAACTGAACCTTGGGTGTTGTCATTGGCTATCACGGTGATTGTGTATTGGGGCTCAGGTTGGAAGTTTGCGATGAGGATGGTGTCGGAGGTAATTGTGATGGTTCGTGGGTTTGAGGTGTTGCCGTCGTTCCAGGAGGTGAAGATATGGTGCGGGCGCGGGGTAGCAGTGAGTGTGATATGGGCCATGTAGTTGTATATGCCGTTGCCGGTAACGGTTCCCATTGTGGTGTCGCTGCTGCTTGTTGTTAGTGAGTAGAGGTATGGTTGGAAGTATGCTGTCAGGTTAGTGTCGGAGGTGATGGTGATGGTGCGAGGGTTGGAGGTGTTGCCGTCGTTCCAGTTAGTGAAGTAGTAGCCATGGTTTGGGATGGCGAGGAGTGTAACTGTGGAACCGAAAGTTGTAGGGCCGGCACCGGAGATGTGTCCTTGTGTGGTGTCAGCTGCGTTGGCAGTAACGATGAGCGTGTCGGTGACGAATAAGGCTGTAAGGGTGGTATCGGAGGTTAGTGTTAGGGTTCGTGGGTTGGAGGTGTTGCCATCGCTCCATTGTGTGAAATGGTGGTGAGGCATGGGTGTGGCAGTGATTGTTATGGTTGAGAGGTAGTTGTAGGTTCCGGAGCCAGTTGTTGTTCCGGCTAAGGGGTTATTGGAGTTGATGTGGGCTTGGTATTGGTTGATGGCAAAGTGTGCGGTGTAGCCTGTGTCGGAGGTGATGGTGATGGTGCGAGGGTTGGAGGTGTTGCCGTCGTTCCATTGCAGGAAATGGTAGCCATAGAATGGGGAGGCGAGGATGATGGCGGTGGAGTTGTAATTGTAGGTACCGGAGCCTGTGACGGTACCGTATGCGTCGTTTGCGCTGATGGCAGTAAGAGTGTATGTGTTGATGGCAAAGATGGCAGTGAGTGTGATGTTGGATGTTACATTGATAAGTCGGGGGTTGTTGGTGTCATTGTCGGACCAGCGGATGAAGTGGTAGCCTTGGTAGGGGATGGCACTGATTTGGACGGGTGTGTTGTGGTTGTAGATACCGGATCCGTTGACTGAGCCCATGGTGCTATTGTTGGTGTTGAGTGAGACTGTGTATGTGTTGATAGCGAAGAAAGCTACGAGGGATGTGTTACCAGTAACGGTGAGTGAGCGAGGGTTGTCTTGGTTTCCGTCGGACCATTGGACAAAGTGGTATCCATAAGCGGGGGAGGCGGATATGTTGGCAGTTGTGCCAAAGTTGTAGATGCCGCTGCCGTAGGCAGTGCCAGTGGTAGTGTCGTTAGAAGTAATGTCGACGGTGTATGTATTTGGAGCGAAAAGGGCTGAGAAGATGGTGTCGGAGGTAATGATGATGGTACGAGGGTTTGTGGTGACGCCATCGGACCACTGGTTGAAATGGTGGCCGAAGTTAGGGGTGGCAGTAAGTTCTACTTGTGAAAGGTAGTTATAGCTGCCAGCACCCGTAACGGTTCCCATTGAGTTGTTGTTACTGAATGCGGTGAGGGTGTAAATGTTGGGAGCGAAGTTAGCGGTGAAGGTGGAGTCTTGAGATACTGAAATGGTTCTGGGGTTAGTTGTGATCCCGTCGTTCCAAAAGGTAAAATGGTGACCGGTGAAGGGAGTAGCAGAGATGACTATTTGGTTTTGGTAGTAGTAGGTGCCACTGCCGGAAACTGTGCCCATTAAGGGGTTATTGTTGTTGACAGTGATGGTGGAGAGGTTAGGGAGGAAGAGTGCGGAAAAGGTGGAGTCTTGGGTGGCATAGACGGTTCGTGGGTTTTGAGTATTGCCGTCGTTCCAGCGTTGGAAGTGGTAGTCGGGGAATGCAGTGGCAGAGATGGTTACGGGGGTCATGTAGGAGTAGAGACCGGAGCCAGAGACTATTCCGCGTGTGGAGTCGTTGCAAATGACGTTGATGTAGGAGTAGTCGGAAGCGAAAATAGCGGTAAAGGATGTGTCGGAGGACAGGTTAAGGATGCGTGGGTTTGCAGTGTTACCATCGTTCCATTGGATGAAGTGGTAGTTGGTGTTGGCGGTAGCTTGAATACGTGCAATGGGGCTGCTGCAAGTTGGTTGGAGTGTTACGGAGGCAGAGCCCATGGTGGGGTTGTTGGTGCTGATGGTGATGGTGTAGGGAGCGGATTCGTGGAGGTTGGAGAAGTTTTCCCAGTAGTTGCTCATGAAGTAAGCGAGGAGAGAACCGCAGGGGACGAGTACTTGTGTAGAAGCGGTGGAGGAGGAAAAGGTGTTGGCGTAGATGATGGGGGGTGTGCTTCCTTTCATGGTGATGGTTGTGATGAAATGGGTGTTGGAGAATGCACTGTCGCCAATGTTGGAGATAGATGCTGGAAAGGTGATTTCATCGCCGAGGGCAGTACAGCCTTTGAAGGCGCTATGACTGATAGAGGTGAGACCTGAGGGGAAGACAGGAGTAATGAGACGGATGCAGTTGCGGAAAGCGGAATTCCCTATGGTTGAAATATTTGTTCCAAAGGTGATGTTTGTAAGGCGTGGACAGTTAAGGAAGGCGGAGTCGCCAATAGAGAGGGTGTTGTTTCCTATAGAGACTTGATAGAGGCGGTTGCATTCGCTAAAGACGTTGGCAGTCAGTGGAGCAGAGGAGTTGTTGGTGTAGAGGTAAAAGAGGCTGTCGCAGTTTTGGAATGCGTTGCGGCCGATGGTGAGGAGGTTGTCTGGGAGTTGGAGGGTTGTGCCGATATGAGTGCAGTTTTGGAATGCGTATTCGCCGATGGATTGAAGAGATTGTGGAAGGTTGAGTTGGCATGAGAGATTGGGGCAGTTTGCGAAACTGTGGTTGCCAATGGATAGGAGGTTCTGTGGAAGAGTGAGATTCGTGAGTTGGGTCATGGACTGGAAAGCATAGGAGGGGATGCTCAGAACGCTGTCGCCAAGAATAAGAGTGGAGAGACGGTGGAAGGGTTGGAAGCCAGTCGTGGTATCGGAGGTGGAATTTGGGATAAAAGAACTGTCGGAGCAGTTTTGAATATTGTAGTACAGGTACCGAACATTGTAGCAGTTTTGGAATGCGTATTGCTCGATAGTGTTGATATGTGTGCCGAGGGAAAGGGTGTCGAGGCTGGTTGCGTCGGCGAAAGTGTAAGAGTGGATGGTTTGTACGCTGTCGCCCACGATTAGTTTCTGGAGAGAGGAGAGCGGTAGCGAAGAGTGGTAGCCGTCGCTGGAGATGTAGCTGCAGGTTGCATTGCGTGCATTGTAGTGGATGAACTGGATGTTGTTGCAACCAGCGAAGATGTTGTATTGGATTTGGGATAGGGAGGTTCCGATGGATACGGAGTCAAGGCTGGAACAGTTGCTGAAGGCCCAGTTGCCTATCATGGTGAGTGAGTTGGGCAGGGAAAGGGAGTGAAGAGATGTACAGCTTTCGAAGGCCACATTGCCGATAATGGTGAGGGAACTGCCAAGCGAGACGGATTGTATGTTGATACAGCTTTGGAATGCTCCGACTCCGATTGTAATGACGGAGTTGGGGATGGTAAGGGATGAGAGGCCGCTACAGTGGTTGAAGGCTCCGTCGTTGATGATGGTGACAGAGGAAGGGATGGAAACTGCGGTAAGGCCGGTGCAGGAGTAGAAGGCGTTGGCACCAATGGAAACCACGTGGTATAGTTGAGAGTTTTGGGTAACAGTTGAAGGTATGATGAGATTGCCTGTAGGTTTGGTAAAGCCGTAATAATAGGAGTTGTTGTAGAAGCGAGGGTAGGTTACCGATACAGTGGAGTCGGACAGAATGTTAAAGTAGATGCGTTGGCCAGAGCTTGCGGTGGCGTAGAAATCATAGGCACTGGCAGTGAAACTGAATGCTGTGAGAAGCAGCAGTATGAAGGCTTTTATTGTGGTATTGTGTTTTTTCATGAGGCAAATCTCCTTGTTGGTTTATGATTTACTGAGTTATGGGAGGAGAGGTATGTTATTGGGTGACAAAGATGTATTGTTCTCCGTAGGCGGTGCCGGCTGCGTTGGTGGCGTATGCACGGATGTAGTATGTGGTGGCGGGGAGCAGGCCGGTGAGGTTGCTGACGAATTGTCCGTTGCCGGAGCCGTCGGTGGTATGATTCCCTTCAATGGTAGGAACGGGGGATGTGCTGAAGCAGACTCCCCGACGCAGGATGGGTAGGCCTCCGTCACGGAGGATGTTGCCACCAGAGATGGCGGAAGAAGAGGTGATGCTGGTGGCTGGGAATGTGCTAACGGTTGGCATTGCACTTGTGGTAGTTAAGGTTCGTTGGGTGCTGTAGGCAGTGCCATAGCTGTTTTGAGCATAGGCTCGCAGGTAGTAGGTGGTGGAGGGTTGCAGGTTGTTGAGCGTGGAGGTGAAGGTGCCGCTGCCGTAACCTTGTTCAGTGTGGCTATTATTAGTGGTTGGGTTGGGTTGAGTACTCCAGCAGACGCCATGTTGAGTCACTATGGCTGAGCCCTCGTTTTGGATTGTAGCGGTACATGTGGCTGAGGTTGAGGATAACGTGGCGATGGTGGGGGCGGTAATAGTGGGGAGAGCGGATAGGGTGGTGAATGAAAGTTGTTGGCCGTAGCCTACGCCGATTCCATTTCGGGCATAGGCGCGAATATAATATGTTGTGCCAGGTTGTAGTTCGATAGTGCTGCTGAAGGTTGAGGTGTCACCGTTGGCGTAAACTTTATAGTTATTGACGGTGGGATAGGGGAGGGTGTCGTAGACGAATCCGTATTCGGTGATGGAGGAGTTGCCGTTGTCGACGATTGTTCCAACACATATTGCGGTGAAGGGTGTGATATCGGTGACAGTGTCAGTGCTGATTGTGGGGATGGCGGGGCCTTGTATGAAAATGGAGCCAAGTTCATAGTTTTGCTGGCCAGGTTTCATGTTGTCGAGAGGGATATCAAGTGTGTTGTAGAGAGAGTCCGGTTGTATTGAAATGTAGTATCCGGAGTTTATCTGGGATGCGCTGATGGGGATAGTGAATGAGCCGGTGGAGTCGGAGTAGACAGTCCTGAGAATGATATCTCCGTTTGTGGTGACTATTGTAATATTCTGGAGAGGTTGTTGTGAGCGTTGGTCAAGTAGAATGCCATGGCAGTTTGTTGTGACGTAGATGCCTTCGTCTTCGAGGTTTTTGATACATGAAGATAGGCACAGGGCAGTGATGGCTAAAAATAATATAATGAAAGGTTTGTTGCGGCGCATTGTTTTAGAATCTTAAGGTTAAACCTACGGTCGGCATTGTTTGAAAGGGTGAACTAATGATGGATGGGGAGAATGTCAGGTCGTAAGGAGTGTGCGGCTGAGCAGTGATGGAACGAATGAGGTTGACAATGTAAAGAGCACCTGCTGCACCCCAGGCAATGTAGGAGGTTAGTTGCATGGAGTTGTATTTTTGGCTGGCATTGGTGAATTCGCTTATGGATATGCCATCAGTACGCATGATGTGTAGTTGTTTTTGGGCAGTGGTGTAGCAGAGGTAGCCACTGCCGATGAGAGCTGCTTCGCCTACGAAAGTGAGTATGCCTTCGGCAACGTGGTCTTTGCCTATTTGGCCAAGGCCGGGAATGATGGCTGATTTGGCAAACGAGATCCAGTTGGTTGCACTGGATGTAAGCCCCACACGATCCCATTGGGGTTCGACGTTGCCCATAGCTGCGACCTGACAGAGAACGTAGACCCAGTAGTTGCCGTTGTCAAGACGAGTGTTGTAGATGCCGACACGGTTTACGGGAACATTGTACTGGGCTGAGATGGTTTTATAGTCGGTTCCAGATAGGAGAGCGGCAGTTACCTTTTGTGCATCGAATGGTTGACCGAGTCTGTTGGCTGTGTTTTGGAATACACGTACCATGGCTTGTGCCATTGCCTCATCGACAGTTTTGCCTTCACCGGATTCTCTTACATAGATGTATGTTTCGTTGCTTGGTTTAGGGAGTTCTTTCATCCATGCCGGTTCTCTTTTGGCTTCGCAGTGAAAGATTGAGGCCAAAAGAATGAGAAATAGTATGTGATATTTGATTTTCACTTTATTGGGGGTGTGATTTAGATGTGTTTATTTTTTAACCAGTGTGTTATCGGGTGTGAGCTGGTATTTGCGGCCGCAGGAGCACTCGAGGCTATTGTCAAGGCGTTGGCCACATTCGCATACCCATCCTATTTGTCGGGCGGGAACACCAGCCATAAGGGCATAGTCGGGGACGTTGTGAGTAACAACAGCGCCTGCTGCGATTAATGCGCTGCGTCCTACGTTGTGGCCACAGACTATGGTGCAGTTTGCTCCGAGGGAAGCTCCTTCTTTTACGATGGTTTTGGCATATACACCGTGGACGGGGAAGTGTGCTCTCGGGGTGGTTACGTTCGTGAAGACGCAACTTGGTCCGCAGAAGACGTTATCTTCTATTTCGACTCCTTCGTAGACTGAGACGTTGTTTTGGATGCGTACACCGTTGCCGATGTGGACATTGTTTCCAATGTTTACATTCTGGCCGAATGAGCAGTGGCTCCCAATACGGGCACCGCGTTGGATGTGGCAGAAATGCCATACTTTGGTGTCGTCACCGATGGTTACGTCATCGTCGACATAGCTGCTTTCGTGAATGAATGCTTTGCTCATTGATATTATTTTTGGATTGTTAATTGTTCAGATTTGAGAGGCACACGGCAAGGCTGTCAGTCCAATAGGGAATGTTGATGCCGAAAATGTTCTTGAATTTTGTTTTGTCGAGAACTGAGTAGTTGGGGCGGGAGACTGGGCTGGGAAATTCAACGCTGTGGCATGGTTTTATGTCGCAGGAGTTGATTCCAGACTGACGAGCAATTTCTTTGGAGAAATCGAACCAGCTGCATACGCCTTCGTTGCTATAGTGGTAGAGACCTTCTTTGCCTGGTATGAGATCTTGTTCGAGGAGAGTATAAACGGCTGCTGCCAGGTCGCCGGCGTAGGTGGGTGTACCCACTTGGTCGAAAACCACGTTGATGGTTGGCTTGGTG
>JAEEGL010326180.1_pt1 | contig 13378 bp, 8 predicted proteins | sample 9134231 | NCBI WGS metagenome assembly JAEEGL01 (sample SAMN16246548, study PRJNA631951) | gut metagenome | biome: gut microbiome; feature: rumen; material: fiber-attached | host: Bos | place: Iran: Karaj | collected 2018-10 | reverse complement strand
GCTGTATTTGTCCAGCACGCCTCTGCCGTATGAAGAGACCGTCCGGTACAGTTCGCTTGCGGACATGCCTTCTCCCGGCCACAGGCATACCAGTCTGTGGCCCGCGCGGATCGCAGGACCCCTGTAGGCAGGATCCGGCGAGACTTTGTCGAGCAGATAGTCCGTTCCGGGGATCTCGAAAGTCTGATCGATCCGGGCCCTGGCGGGCATCGCAGGATGCATGTCCTTTGCATGGACCGAAGTGAGCACGACGGGACCCTGTTTCCGTTTGATATTGCTGCCTACGCTCAAAATCAGCTTCTCGCTGACGATAGACAGATCGTAGAGAGAGCGGGGAACCTGCGAATAGACTCCGAAAACAGTCTTGGTGGCGTTGACCAGACTCTTTTGGGATTTGACGGTTTCCTCATCCTGCGTCTGCATCTCGCGGACACAGATCCACTGATCGGACACGCGGTTTTGAGCCATCCACAAGTCCAGGAGTTTCAGGTCCTCGACGGTCGGATTCTGGCCGGACAGGGTATGGTAGCTGTCCCGCACCCGCGTAAAATCCTCGACCGTCATGGAAAGTTCCATGACCTCTTTCAGATGATTCAGATGCGCTTCGTCGGACTGGCCGAAATCCCGGACTCTGCGGATTAGCTGTTCCTTTGTTGCATTCATATCAAATCAACACTCCTTCCATCGTTTCTCCCGTATGGCTCATCAGCCGGACCTTGCGGGTCTTGGCCCTCAGATCCTCGTCCGTTCTGACCCGGACTTCGATAAAATTGTCTGTATGACCTGTCGCAAATCCGTTCTCACAGGTCTCGAACAGCACGTCCGCCGTCTGTCCTATGAAGCCTTCCAACAAAGCATCCACGATCCCGGACTGCCAATTGGCCAGTTCGAGCGCGCGCGCACGTCGCAAGGCGACCGGGACCTGATCCCTGTAGGCCGCCGCTTTGGTCATTTTGCGCTGCGAATAGGGAAAGATGTGGATATGCAAAAAAGGATTGCGGCGCACGAAATCCAGGGTATCCCGGAAATCTTCTTCGCTTTCTCCCGGAAAACCTGTGATGATATCCGTCGTGAAGAGCACGCCGGGGAGAGCCTCACGGACTCTTTGCATCGCCTCTTCCGCCTGAGATACCGTATAGAACCTGTGCATCCGGCTCAGCACGGAATCCGAGCCGCTCTGCATCGAAAGATGAAAATGTCTTGCAATATGTCTCATTTGAGACAGTATTTTTACAAACTCAGGCGTCATCGTCCGGGGATCGAGCGATCCAAGACGGATCCGCCCGACGCCTTCCACTGTGTCCGCCATCCGGAGCAGTTTCCCGAGATCCATGCCTTGAAGATCCTGTCCGTACGATCCTGTCTCGATGCCGGTCAGCACGACCTCGGGGACGCCCTGACTCGAAAGCGCACGGATCTCGTCCAGCACGTCCGTTGGATCTTTGGACCGGACGTTTCCCCGGGCATAGGGGATCGCGCAATAGGTGCAGTAGTGGTTGCATCCGTCCTCGATCTTGATGTAGGCGCGAGTCCTGTCGAAGGACCGGATCTGCATTTTTTCAAACGGTGCGCGGGTCAGCTCGGGGACCGAGACGACGGTCTCGCCTTTGCAGGCTTTCTGGTCTCTCCGGCTTTTCAGGAACTGCACCACGTCCAGCTTCGCCCTGTTCCCGCAAACGAAATCCACACCTTCGATCGAGGCGACGGACTCCTGCTGGGTCTGAGACAGACATCCGGTCACGATCAGGAAGGAGCCGGGATGCTCGCCACGGACGCGCCGGATCAGCTGTCTGGCCTTCCGGTCGGATTCGCCGGTCACGGTGCACGTGTTGATGATATAAGCGTCGGCAGGGGTCTCATCCGTGATCTTATCAAATTGTTCTTTTTCCAGAGCTTCGGCGATCGCTTCAGACTCATATTGATTGACTTTGCAGCCCAGCGTATAGATTTTGAAGGTCACGGGACGCTCCTTGGTTAGTCAGAATGATGAAGGATCCAGAATAAAGACGAAACGGGATCCTTTCGTGAAGAGCAGGATGCGGTCGCCACACGGGATCGCACGGTCAGAGAAAATACGAAGCATGACCGTCCGACCTTCATAGCGCACAAGAGTCCATACTCCGGTGAATTCATTGTACAGAACGGCGGCCTCGATACCACCGTTACTGCCTCCGGATATGACAGAGATGACCATGTATCCGTCCGGGATATCATCGATGAACGATTCCTCGCCGAGTTCCGACACCCCGTCCGGCAGTTCGATCCTGTATTTTTCGAACACAGGAAGATTCGTATAGTAAGTCGAGTTGGAAGACATGAACAGAGAAGCCGTCGGATTCAACCCGTCAAACCAGAAATTATTGGCGGCATAGAACTGTTTGAAACCTTTCAGATCCGCACAATATGACAAACTGTCGCCGGTCTGCGAGTCGAAAGAATAGCAACTGATCGGAGAACCTGACGGTTTCAGAGCCCAGACCGTATGCGAATTCCGATCCAAAGTCAGATTTCGGTAGTAGTCACGGGAACCTTTGCACTGACCGGTCCGGATATCATAGAAACAGAGATAAGTCGGATCATACTCAGTTTTCCCGAGAACGATCAGCATGTCACCGTCCAGAGCCACTTCAAGGATCGACTGGATCCCGTATTCCTGTGGCATCCGGACCACTTTGAAAACTTCAAAGGTCTTCAGATCATATAGTGTGACCCCGTCCGGGTATTCGGATTCTCCGACGGCCAAAAGGCCGGCGTCCGCACTGATGGACTTGGCTTTGGTGTGGAACGTCTGGACAACGCTGACGTCACGGGGATCCAGGATCACGATCTCGTCTTCCTTGAGGAGAACGATCCGGTCTGCCACCGGGTCATATTCGGCAACGGTAATCGATTTGCCGATTCCGTAAACCTGGACCTGACTGCCGACAATACTCTGCATTTCAGAATGATCATTCGTATAGAGGCAATGATAGAAGTCATACAAATGCTGACAGCGATACTCATATGCTAATTCGGACTCGTAGAGACCTGCAAACGGAAAATCGGGCCATCCGAATAAGAGTTTTACATATATCTGCTCCGCATAGACCTGAGACCAGTCTTCTTCATTGCCTTCATAGAAATATGCGACGCGGTCTTGTTGGAACAGGGGTGAACTCATGACCACTCCGACGCTCTTCGGAATGAATACCGCATTAAAGTCGGAATTGTCCATTTGAAACGCACCCCAGTGAAGGATCCTGACACCGTCAGGAATAAAGAGGATCGTACTGTTGACGTGGACGGGTCCTCCGATCTCCGTGACGGGGATCTTATGGTCTTTGTCCGCATATTGGGGAATAGCCAGACAATACGAATGATCCGAAGGATCTCCGCTGGATTTCGTTTCAGATCCGGAAATGATAATGGCCCGACCGTCTGAAATATCCATTTTGAAGATATAGGATTTGAATTCCACCTCAGCCTGACCGCACCGCTTGCACGTCCTGTAGAGGGCCGTCTCATTTTTCCCGGTCTCGGGGTCGAATTCAAACCCGGTTTCCGCCTGAGAATAGATATGAGGCAGGGAAGGCTCCTCGCTCTGATACAGTTTGAGCTGACTGCCGCAGAGTGAACAGATACCGATTTTATAATCGGGTTCCGAACAACTTAGTATGATCTCATCCTGCATATCCCATTCATGAATCACCATCTTGCCCGATTCGATCTTGGCCGGATGGACCATCTGGATCATTTCCTGCGGAGGATCCACATAGATCCAGGCATCGGCTATGTACTCAGACCAGTCGACGTACAGATAAAACCATAATCCGGTCGCTGTGGACTGCAAGAGACAGGTCGTAAGGGAAGGGTCTTCAATGGAATACCTTTTGTAGTAGTCGTTTACCGTCTCGATATATCTATCTAAGATGCGCTCATAATCATTGTTCACCTGACTGACGTCTTTGCACCTGTATCCGTCTGCAGTCACGATATAATCTTCTTTTGGATCCATGGCGTAAGCCGCATATTCTGTGGCGGCTCCCAGAATGTCTTGTGAACTCTGTTGCAGATAGGTCACGGGATCGTTTGCGCTGTCCAAAAGATCCATCTTCAGCGCTCTGTCTGGCAGAGCGACTCCGGATGACTTTTGGACCGACAGCGTCAGGAAATCCGAGAGACGGATCTCTTTTTTTTCAAACGAAATTCCCGAACTGATCGAGTATTGCGGAATCATCTGAGTCACGGCCAGGTCGTTCAGCGTCAGCTGGAACGACGGTGTACCGTCATCCTGAGTTGGGAAGGCATAGGAGCCTTTCACGATCGTGTTGTCTCCGAGGGACAGACTGAACCGGCCGTCCCCGAACTGCATCTCTGCGTGGTAGACGCCTTTTTGAACCGAAGGAGCTGTTTCGCTCCGCTCCGTCAATGACAGTTCCACCTGACCGGAAGGCGTTCCGGCAGCGGTTTTTTCACAGGTATAATCCAGTCCGGCATGCGCCTGCAATTCATCGTTTTCGAACGCTTCAACCGTTAATTCGGCCTTTTTGACCGAAGCTTCGTCCCGGCCGTTGCCGTATTCGGCACGGAGGGAGATATCCAGCCTTTCGTTTTGCGGATGGACCGGATCTTCGGACAGGGAAAAAGCGGCCGAATAATCCAAACCCGTGATCCGTCCGTCCACGGAGACGACGGAATAAGAAAATGTCGGATGGGCCCGATCCAGACTCTTTTGGAGTTCATCCAGAAAAGCATCCGCATCGTCAGCCTGCAAATCACCGAACTGGACCTTCTGAAGGACCGTATTCAGCCCCTCCCGGAAGAAATCGTATTTCGGATCTTTCAAAAGCTCCCGGATGATGCCCGGAATGGATGAAAGGGTTTCTTCATCCAGTGACACCTCGAGATGCTTTTCGGGATGGAACAGGGCAAAAGACTGGCCCTGTGGAAAAGTCGAATAGGTCCGGACGGACGCCTTCTTCATCAAAGCGTTGATAAAATCGGTCAGCAGATCGCTCAAAAGCTTTCCCTCATTTTCAGACTGCTCATCCTTTAACTCGGGGTCCAGTGCTTTTTCCAGCGCCTCACATAAATCTTCAAGAGAATCGAACTGCTCCTGGGTCAAGCCGGAATCCGGATTGTTGGCCGGATTGAACGGGGACGCGCGGAAAGACTCGGCAAGCCCCTTGATCCGGACGGATCCCGCCATGCTTTTTTTGAGCCCGACCTTTTCGGGCAAAGGAATCTGGATGGAAAAACCCATCACATCTTCCGTCTTCCCGCAGGTCAGATAAGCTTCTTTCTTGTCTGCAAAAACGTGGACGTCCAGAAGAATATCTTCTCCCGAACGTACGAGAGTCGCGTTGACTTTCAAGTCCGCAACCAGCCCGGTAGATTGCCCGGGCAGTTCCATAACCGCAACGACCTGAGCGTCCGTCTTTTGGGAATCCGGATCCTTTGTCACATCATCCAACCGGGTGATGAAATCCTGATAGTCCGAAAGGAACGCTTCCGTCGTGTCCTGAAAGGCTTTGTCCGGATCCATCGGAGCATGGAAAAAGAGTAGCAGAGCCGAGGCGGCGCAACACAGGACCAAAGCCGGGATCAAGATCGCCAAAAGCAGTTTCACCGGGAACTTTTTCCCGGGCTTTGGATTGGCCGGCGTCGCTGCAGGTTCAGCCGGAGATTCAGTTGTAAAAACTTGGTTTTCGGAGTTCGGAGTTTCGGTGGCCTCGGCACTCTCCTGAGGCTCGGCGCTCTGTCCGTTTTCAGGAGCAGTTTTTTCTATTTCCTTATCTGCCTGATTCAAATTGTCCTGATCCTGCATGGTCGAGTTTTCCTTTCTTTCGCCTTTTTCCGGATATGATCGATCCGGCTTCCGGGCATAATATTCCAACTATATTATATCTCAATTTTTGTACGCGCGCAAGAGGGACGGAAGTCCCGTTTTTCCTTTTTCCGTAAAAGGATGGGCGAAACTTGTGTTTTCTTCTTGACTCACTCTTTGCGAAATGATATAATCCTTTCAGATAACAAAGACAGGAGGTCATCTCATGACCATTAAAAAGACACAAAACGGCAATCAACTCACCGTTGCGCTGGAAGGCCGTCTGGATACGACGACGGCACCTCAGCTGGATCAGGAACTGAAAGCGTCTCTGGAAGGCGTCACCGAACTGGTCTTTGATTTTTCACAGCTGGCCTATGTTTCTTCCGCCGGACTCCGCGTCCTGCTGTCCACTCAGAAAGTGATGAACGTGCAGGGCAGCATGGTCGTCAAAAACGTCAATCAGGATGTGATGGACATTTTTGAAGTCACCGGTTTTTCAGACATTCTGACAATCGAATAATCCGACGACTCGAGTTTTTTGGAAAGGATTTCATCATGAGCGAACTTCATATTATCGACCATCCTTTAATTCAACACAAACTGACCATCATGCGCGACAAACGGACAGGTCCCAAGGAATTCCGGGAACTGCTCAAAGAGATCGCGACCCTGATGGGATACGAGCTGACCCGCGATCTGCCTCTGGAAGAGGTCAAGATCGAGACCCCGATCTGCAAGACCGTCAGCAAAATCGTTTCCGGCCGTAAGCTGGCCATCGTTCCGATCCTTCGTGCAGGTCTCGGCATGGTGGACGGACTTCAGGAACTGGTTCCTGTCGCAAAAGTCGGTCACATCGGTCTTTACAGAGACCCCAGAACGCATAAACCTGTCGAATACTACTGCAAGCTCCCGACGGACGTCGATCAGAGAATGGTCATCCTGGTAGACCCCATGCTGGCTACCGGCGGATCCGCAGCAGACGCGCTCACCATGCTGAAAGCACGCGGGTGCCACAATATCCGTTTCATGTGTCTGGTCGCTGCGCCCGAAGGCGTTGAAGTCGTCAAAAAAGCTCATCCGGACGTCGAGATCTATACCGCTGCTCTCGACGATCATCTCAACGAGCATTGCTATATCGTGCCCGGACTCGGAGATGCCGGAGACCGTATTTTCGGTACACTGTAATCCATTCATGGTCACGGGCCATCCCGTGACCTGTTTTTTTACCTATGAGAGAACTGATTATCCGAAAAAACGACGCCGGGCAAAGGCTGGACAAGTTCCTGACCAAAGCCGTTCCGTCCATGCCCCAGTCGCTGCTCTATAAGTCCATCCGGCTGAAAAAGATCAAGGTAAACAGGAAGCGAACGGAAGCGTCCTATATCCTTTGCGAAGGGGACAGCATCTTGCTGTTCCTTTCGGAAGACCTGTTCCCGGACGAGACCGGCAACGTCAACCCGTATGCCCGGGTGCGCCCGAACCTGAGCATCGTCTACGAAGACGAACAGATCCTTTTGCTCAACAAAAAGCCGGGCGTCCTGGTCCACGCGGACGAGGAGGGAAACGAGAATACGCTCATTTTCCACGTGCAGGCCTATCTCTATCAGAAAGGGGAATACGACCCCTCTGAAGAACAGTCCTTCGCGCCCGCTCTCTGCAACCGGATCGACCGCAACACCGGCGGCATCGTCATCGCCGCCAAAACGGCCGAGGCGCTCCGGGACATGAACGAGCTGATCCGTCAGAACGACGTCAGCAAATACTATATCTGTGCCGTTCACGGTCTCATGCCGAAAAAGGAAGACACCCTGAAAGGCTTCTTGAAAAAAGACGAGAAAAACAATCTGGTCTCGGTCTCGGACCGCGAATTCCCGGGCAGCAAGCCGATCGAAACGCGCTACCAGGTCCTGTCCCAGAAAAACGGAGACAGCCTTCTGAAAATCGAGCTGGTCACCGGGCGGACGCATCAGATAAGGGCGCACATGGCCCATATCGGTCATCCCTTGCTCGGAGACGGGAAATACGGAGTCAACCGAGATGACAGGGAACAGGGCTACAAATATCAGGCGCTCTATGCTTTCCGGCTGTTCTTCCATACGTCATACCGCGCCGGAAATACCTGTCTGGACCATCTGAGAGGGCGGACTTTCGAGATCCCTCGCGAGGAGATCTGGTTCGAAAAAGATTTTCGGTAAATGTCAAAAAAATCTGTTCTTTCTTGACATCATTCTTTCTTTTGTGCTACAATTTAGGTACCATAAAAACTCTGAAGGAGATTTTGAGTATGAAAAACGCAGTTCGTGTAATCGCTCTTTCTCTCGTCGTTGTGATGGCTTGCCTGTTCCTCGCATCCTGCGGGCTGAGCGGCAAATACGAAGCAACGGTCGTGGGCACCGGCGTGTCCCTCGAATTCAAGGGCAGCAAGGTGTACATCCAGTACAAGATCCTGGGTGCAACTTCTGACGATAAGTATGAAGCCAAGTACAAGATCGACGGAGACAAGATCACCATCACGGTTGAAAACAAAGATGACAAATCCCAAAGCTTGGACGGCACCTTTGATTTCAAAAAGAACGACGACGGTTCCATCACCATCGGCGGCGTGACCTACAAAAAAGTCTGATCCGGTCTGAATCAGAGAAAAGCCCTTCCGCTGAAGGGCTGTGGTTAAAGAGAGACGGTGTGATCCGCTTGGATCGCACCGCCTTTCTTTACTGAAAGGCGCCACGGAAACATGGCGCCTTTTCGTATAAATATGAAGAGAATTTCAATCTTTTTCATGAGATCTGCAGATTTACAGGAAAGGTACGCTGTTCGTCTGCAGCGAAGCACAAATTATCACGAAAAGTATCTTCACAGCATCTGTTTTTGGTATAATGAAAATATCGATGACAATTATTCTCTCTATGGAGGCATCATTATGATTCGATCGAAATGGTTAATCTGGCTCTGTATGCTCTGCATCTTAGCCATCCTCATCACGTCCTGCGGACAGGTTTCGCAGCCTGATACCGAGACGGAATCCAAACCGTCCGAGTCCGCTTCCGAATCCGCTTCGGAAACCGCCAAAGAGACGGAAACCGAAAAAGTGAATTATATCCGTTTGGACAAAGCCAAAGTCGCGGACAAGATCGCAGGCTCCTGGATCGGTCAGATGGCGGGCGTCACATGGTCTGCTCCGACCGAGTTCCACTATACCGGGAGCATCATCCCGGAGAGCGCAGTTCCGGTCTGGACAAACGAGACCGTCAACGACGCTTTCGGACAGGATGACCTCTATGTCGAGATCCCGTTCCTTCAGGCGATCTACGAGCACGGCTACGACGCCCCGCTCGAAACGATCGCGAACTATTTCCGGGACTCCAAGTTCGGTCTGGCACATGCCAACTATCAGGGAAGAAAGAATCTGAGAGAGGGCATCTCGCCCGAACTCTGCGGCCATTATCTCTACAACTACCATGCAGATGACATCGACTGGCAGATCGAGTCGGATTATCTAGGCAACATCTATCCGGGACTGGTCAACGAAGCTGCCGAAAAAGCTTTTGAGATCGGCCATATCATGAATTACGGAGACGGCGTTTACGGCGGTGTCTTCGTCGCCGCCATGCATGCGGAAGCCTACGTCACGGACGATCTGTTCAAAGTGATCCGGGCCGGCATGGAAGTGATCCCCGAAGGGACCAAATTCCGTTCCGTGCTCGAAACCGTCATGGAAGACTATGACGAGGGTCTTCTGTGGGAAGAATGCTGGCAGCATATCCAGGACCTTTACGGGGACACGGACAAATGTCCGGAGTTCTCGGGACCTGCCAACATAGACGCCAAGATCAACGCCGCCTATATCCTCATCGGACTTCTGTGGGGAGAAGGGGACTTCGAAAACTCTGTCAAGATCGCCATGCGCTGCGGCCAGGATTCGGACTGCAACCCGTCTTCCGTGGCAGGCGTTCTGGGCACTCTGTACGGTCTTTCCGGCATCCCTGAAAAATATTATTCCGCCCTCAGTTATACGACCCAGTTCGCATATACGGACTGGACGGTCCGTCACTGCATAGACCGTTCTCAGAAACTAGCTGAAGACGTGATCCTTGCATACGGAGGAAAAGTCGACGGAGACGCCTACCTGATCCCGGAAGAGAAAAAGTTCAATCCCGTGACCTTTGAGCAATGGCCGGACGACGAACTCGTCCTCTATGCCGACGCGACCGTTTACGCATCCGGCATGGTCGGTTTGGACATCATGACCGTACCGCCTGAAGGCGTCCGCCGTGAAGACGTACGATTCCGGACCGATTTCGGAGACGGCATGGTCATAGAAGGCGGAATCTCTAATTATACCTATCTCAGGAGTGGCGATTACGAGATCAAGATCACAGCTGAAGCCGGGGGCAAGACGAGCGAAAAGACGCTCCGTGTCTCTGTCGACACAGGATCGCTCCCGGGCTTCATCATGACTCCTTCATGCTCGGAGACGGCGCCTCAGGGCACAGGCAACCGGGATATCGGCATCATCACGGACGGCTATCATCCGACCCCCTCTACTTCGGACAACAAAGCGCAATTCGATACGTACGGCGGTCCCGCGCCCGAAGAAGACTGGTTCGCGCTGAACTTCGACCACAAGGTCACGGTCACGGATGTGCTCTTCACGGAAGGCAACCATTTTGGTAACGGCGGATGGTTCAAAAAAGCGCCTCGCGTTCAGGTGCTCATCGAAGGGGTCTGGACTGATGCGAAGAGTTCGGTCGATCCGCTCTATATCGAAGTGGATGCCCAGTCCTCCCAGGGCGACCCGTATCAGACTTTCACCTTCACGCTGGAGACCCCGACACAGTGCGAAGGCGTCCGGGTCATCGGGGTTCCCGGAGGTTCGTCTCACTTCATCTCCTGCTCGGAAATGAGCATCCGCTTCAGCCACGTCGTCGACCCGACATATCCCGAATATGACGAGACCGACCCTTTGGCGGACGCCATCATCATCTGCTCGGAAAACCATCCGATTGGTGCAGGCAACAAGTCTCTCGAAGTCATGAGGGACGGCGTCATCCCGACGGGTTCGGGCAATCACGGAACGGTCCAGTACGACACGTTCGTCAACAGTCCTGCAGACCATGACGATTATTTCGGATATCTCTTCCGCGATACTTACACGATCACACAGGTCGCTTTCACCGAAGGCGCTCATTTCGACAACGGCGGATGGTTCAAAGACGGCACCCTGGACCTTGAACTGCTCATTGGCGGGAATTGGATCTCGGCATCCTATGATCTCTCCCCGAACTATCCGAACGGGGACAGGCAGAACCTGTTCGGCGCCAACTACCAGACTTATACTTTCACGCTGGATGAACCTACGCCTTGTCAGGGCATTCGGGTCATCGGAGAAGCCGGCGGTTCCGCTCACTTCACGTCCGTCTCGGAACTGTCCGTGAAGACGGAATGAACAGGTAGACGCCATGGTTGGAAGATTGCCGGAAGACCGACTGGTCACAGGAGCCTACATCCTGCCGGCCTATGCGCAGACCGAATCCCATATCCGGGACTTCGCATCATGCGGGCTGGATCTCATCGTAGACTTTTGTCCGAAGGACCGGAGCGTGCTGGATCTCCTGACCCGGTACGGACTCGGTGCGATCGTGTCGGGCGTCCTGCCGGGCTGGTGGGGCGGAGACGGAGAGAACGCGGGAAAACTGCGCGAAATCAATCCGCCCGAGCGTTATCTGGACGCGCTCCACACCTTCGAAGACCATCCCGCGATCTGGGGCGTGGACGTCGGAGACGAACCGTCCGCATTGGATTTTCCTTACTACGGAGAGGTCGTCCGGCTCACGAAAGAATTTCTGAACGGTCCTGTCCCGTATCTCAATCTCTATCCGAATTACGCGTCCGTCGCAGATAATACGGACAAACAGACCGTCAACCAGCTCGGTACGAAGACCTACAAAGAGCATATCGAGCGCTATCTCGAATATGTGGACCTGCCTTATCTGTCCTTTGATTTCTACCTGTACGGACTGCCCGAAACGAACGGACTGTTCCGTATGCTGGACAATCTGCGCGTCGTCTCGGACGCCTGCCGCAGAACGGGGCGGGACATGTGGTTCATCGCTCAGGTCAACTCCTCCCGTAAAGAGGAATTCACGTCCGAAAACAGACTTCGTTTCCAGGCCTTTTGCGGATTGTGTTTCGGTGCGTCCGTGATCAACTGGGGATGCTATGCGCCCGGCTGGTGGTTCAACAACGTGCTCACCGAGACCGGGGAGAAGACCGAACAGTATGAAAAGCTCCGGACCGTCAATCCGGAAGTGAAGAAGATCGGGGACGCGCTCGCGCCATATAGGTGCAAACAGACCTGTCTTGTGGGATTTCCGGACGCGTTCGGCTCATCAGGTCTTCCGAAGGACGCCCCGTTCTCGATCAAAAACACGGACGGAGCGCGCCTGATCGTGGGTCTCTTTGAGCGCAAAGACGATCCCGGACGCAAAGCCGTGCTGATCCTCAATGCGCAGGACCCGTACGACCGCGGGGCGCAAGCGGCACATATCCGGCTCGGGACGGTGACGGAAAAAACGGAATGCATCTGCTCGTTCGACGGCAGCGCAAATCCGAACTCTTTCGAGCTTCCGCCAAACCAAGCCATACTTTTATGTCTCAAATAAGACAGTTTTTTAAAATTCAAAGATAAAAAGAGGGAATCGATATGTACCAGAACAACGATCAGAAACAGCCGGATCTTCTGTCCGACATCCTTGAAAGAAGGCCCGCCGGAGCGGACGTCAGACCTCAGAAGCCGAACGATCTCAGAAACAGGATCAAAGGCGCCCTGATCGGCCGCCTGGCCGGATGCATGCTCGGCGTGCCCGTGGAAAATTATCCGATCCTGCGGATGCAGACCATCGCTATGGAAACGGGGACTTCATTCCCGCCGGTCACGTACTGGAAAGGAACGGACAGAGCTTCCTATCTCCATTACGGGATCAACGACATCTCGGATTATTTGGAGCAGAATATCAACTGCGCGGCAGGGGACGACGACGTCACCTACGTCATGCTCAATCTTCTGCTGCTTGAAAAATACGGCAAAAATTATACGGTGGACGACGTAGGAAAACTGTGGCTGGACATCCTTCCCATCGCCTGCACGGCTGAAGACGAGGCCCTTTCCCAACTGAGAGCCGGGACTCGGGCAGAGTGTGCGGCTTGCTATAACGGATACATCGAATGGATCGGTGCTGCCATACGCGCAGACGCTTTCGGTTACGCCTTCGCAGGAGATCCTGTCGGAGCCGCCAAAGCGTCCTATGCGGACGCGTTCCTCACGCACCGCAAAAACGGCATCTACGGAGAGATGTTCTGTGCCGCGACCATCGCCGCCGCATTCACAGCAAAAACGCCTCTGGACGCCGTCCGCGCAGGCATGAAGCAGATCCCGGAAGAGTCCGAACTCTACCGTGCGCTGGAGTGGGCGTTCTCGGTCGAATCTCAAGTCACGAACTACGCCCGCGCGCGCATGCTCATCGACGAGCATTTTGCCGGCATGCATCCGGTCCATACGATCAATAACAT